>JAEEGL016134994.1_pt1 | contig 127248 bp, 106 predicted proteins | sample 9134231 | NCBI WGS metagenome assembly JAEEGL01 (sample SAMN16246548, study PRJNA631951) | gut metagenome | biome: gut microbiome; feature: rumen; material: fiber-attached | host: Bos | place: Iran: Karaj | collected 2018-10 | reverse complement strand
ATTTTTGAAATAATCGCGGAACGAATTTGAATTAAAGCAGGCGGCGTTCAGAACTTCGCCTGTGTACGCCGATACCTGGCGGTGGTGAATATTGTTCTGCAGGAAAAGACTTACCTGCTCGCCGCCGAAGTATTTACCGATACCCCACGTATCCGCAATAACGCGAAGGCCTACCTCGTGCGCGGCTTTTACGATATTATCGATATTCGGAAACCAAAAGTCCATATCGAATTCTGTGATAGCCAGAATAACGGTATCGCAACCGTGCTCTTTCATTTCTTCAAAATCTTTTTTCGCGTGTTCAACATAATTAAGGCCGTAATAACTGACCGCCGTATGCTTGATCGACATATATAACTCTCCTTAAAAAGTTTTATTGCTTATTTCAAAGGTGGCCCAACCGGATTTTTCATAATCTCCCTGCGGATGACATGTTTTTCTGATAAAAGCAGCCGTACGGGTCGTAGCACATGTGGAAAAACCGCCGTATTTTTCTCTTTCCCAACATAAGTCCGCCGCGCGCGTAACGTCCGGCATTCCGACAGAAAGCGTATGCCACGTAGTATGAAGCAACCCGAAAAGCGCGTTTTCGCTCACTGTTTTTACGCAGGGCGGCAAAGAATCGTCGCCGTACGTTTTGTCCCAAGGGCAGAGCAAGACGTCAAATCCCGCGTTTTTGAAGATCAACGCGGTTTCCACCGGAGCCTCGCTAACGTTATACTGCCAATCAGCGATTATTATATTTTTATCGAGTCTGGATAAAAAAAGCTTTTCAATAGTTTCATTCGGGCAGGAAGCGGTATAGCGATTGTTAGTGATGAAACAGTTTTTTTGAGAAACAAGCATATCCCCCCAAACAATGGCGCGCCTTCCGGCCTCTTTTAATTCTCTCTGTATTTCGTTAAGATACTCTACAACCGTATGCGCGGTTTTTTCATTCAGCTTAAAATTATACGGCTCGTCGCAACCGAGATGAAAATACCCACCCTCTCCGCAAAGTTCGATAAGCTCATTCCGGATACTCTGCATAAACTCACGGACTTTTTCGGTTTCAATTTTCCACGTCCAACCGTCGTCACTGAAAAGCGGCTGTAATTTCAAATTCTGATCCAAAACAACGTGCTTTCCGTGATTGGCGCGCGAGGCGGATGCATGCCCCCAATGATTGAACATCGGTATTATTTCAATGCCGAGGTCATTTGCCTCGTCAAACAGGGGCTTTATTTCAGCTTTTGTAAAAGCGTGCGGCCAGGAAAGTTCTTTCAAAACGTCAAACCTGAGCATTCCCCAAAACTCAAATACAATGTGCGTATATCCCAAAAAACCGCAAAGCCGTATAAACCTTTGCATTTCATAGTATTTGGTCTCCGGGAAAACACAGTAGTGTATCATCCTGTTGCGAACCTTGGGGGATACCGATGCGCGGCAGGATTCTATTCCGAACAGCTCCCGTCCGTCATCGGTCGCTAAAACTTTTATCCTTCCCAACAAATCCATATAACCGCAGATGAGACCTTTCACATCATTTGCGGTAACCAAAACACCTTTTTCATCCGCGTTTATGCAATACAAACCGCCGCCGTCCTCACATAAGGAAGGGTCGCCTATGATGAACTCATATTTTTGACTGTCCGCCATGCTTATATCCGAAGAATGGCAGCAAAACCCCCGCCAGAACTCTTTGAAAACGGATTTATTTAAGCAGACGTTTGCTTTCGCGCTTACTTTCTTTCCAAAACAGTACATTTCCCCCAAAGATACACGCTCCCTTTTTTTATATTTTAGTATAAATGTGCCAATGTGTAAACTCACATTTCATAAAAAAAGGTGGATATTTCAATACTTGAAATATCACAAAATATATTGTAAAATAATGGAAGATTCAAACTTACACTTTATTGTTATTAAACAGTATAATCGGTGTTTACCCGAAAAGTGTCGCATTTTAACGAGGTGTACTAATATGCTTTTTGACCTTAATAATCCCGTTGTGGAAATAATCAGTATAAGTCATCTCTCCTGGAAAAAGCAAAAAGCCGCGGTTTTGCCGCGTGATTATTGTTCCCTTGCGTTCAGAATAAAGGGAGACGGTGAGATAAAATACAACGGTAAAAAAATACACTTTACCGCAAACGACGTTCTTTATTTCCCCCAAAATATCGGCTATACAGCTAATTACAGTGACACCGAAATAATAGTTATCCATTTCAAGACTGCCGTTTCCGACAGTTTAGTGGAAGTTTTTTCACTCGATAACACCGAAAAAACATACAAGTCGTTTTTAGAAGCGCTCCATATTTGGCAATCAAAAGAAGTCGGTTATGAAATGTTTGCGATCTCAGTTCTGTATAAAATACTCGGCACCCTTTATACGGAAAAGCAAAAGCAAACTATTCCAAAGAGCTTTATAGACGCGCTTTCAATTATTAATTCGGAATTCAAAAACAGCACTTTATCAATAAGCAATGTATGTCGCGAGGCAAATATATCCGAAGCATATTTCAGACGCCTCTTTTCCGAACATTACAACAAAACGCCCAACACTTACGTAACACAACTGAGAATAGAAAACGCGCAAAATCTTATTTCAAACGGCATGAGTATAAAGGATGCTTCATTTATCAGCGGTTTTAACGACCCAAAATATTTTTCAAGAGTAGTAAAGAAGCATCTGCACTGCACCCCGAGAGAACTCAAATCGTACGGAAAATGATTATTGTCATCAGCAAACTGTATCTTCATTATAAAAAGAAAAATAGCTGGCATTTTATGCCAGCTAAATTATATTTGGATATTGTTTTATCCGAAACTGTAAATACCACAAAAAAGTTTTTTAAAAAGGAAGAACAATAATCAGTATTAAAACAGTTCAACTTTTCCAAGCAGAAAGTCGATCAGATTGATGTGATAAATGCCATTATCGTCATAATGTGAATGTGGAATATCTTGCCGAATCACAATCTTTTTGAAGAAATCCTTGGTCAGAAGGAGCGATTGCAGTTCTGCGTTGCTCTTTTCTTCGGTATTAATCTGCAGCGCAGATTGAATATAGATTCGCCGGTCTGCATCGTTGACAACAAAGTCTATCTCTTTCTGAACGTTGCGATTGTCTGACCTATCCGAAACAACGCCGATGTCGACCGACCACCCGCGACGGACGAGTTCGTTATAAACGATGTTTTCCATTATGTGTCCTGGATCAAATTGCCGATAATTCAGCCTTGCGTTGCGAAGTCCGATATCGGTGTAATAATATTTATTAGGGTACTTGAAATAGGTTTTTCCTTTGATGTCATATCGGCGCGCTTCATCAACTAAGAAAGAATCGATGATATGCTTGATATACGCAGATACCAGCGCAGAATTGACCTTTTCGTTTTTGATGCTTGTCAGCGCATTTGCGATATTTGTCGGGTTAGTTAGAGAACTGATTTGGGAAGCAACAAAATCGAGAATGTCATTCAGAATATCCTCACGTTCGATTTTGTTACGCTCTATGATGTCTTTGACGTACAATTCATCAAACAGTCCAGAGAGATAGGCTTTTTTCTCTCTGTCATCAGGTAGTGAAACTACCTTTGGGAGCCCTCCGTAAAGCATATAGTCGTCCAAAGCGCGTCGCTCGTCACCTCCAACAGCCGAATAGTATTCGGCAAATGATAGCGGGAAAACGTGGATTTGGGTCGCTCTGCCGCGAAATTCTGTCGCGATGTCCTTTGATAACCCCTTTGAGTTACTGCCGGTCACGTACACGTCAAGGTTTTCATACGCTTTCAGTTCGTTCAGCATGTCGTAGATAGTGACTTCTATACCACCGTTTTCATTGTCAACAACTTTGATTGTCAACTGAACTTCATCGATGAAAAGATAAAACCTTTTGTTTTTATCTGCTTTAACGATCGACTCAACATGTTCGCAAAGTGTAATCGGGTTTCTGAATTTATAATTTTTCCTTTGATCCAACTCGATTTTGATGATTTGATCCTCGGCAGCGCCTTGCTCGACAAGGTAATCATAAAACAAATTAAAGAGCAAAACAGATTTACCGCATCTGCGGATACCGGTTATAACTTTGACTTCGCCGTTCCACATTGATTTGATAATGCGGTTTAGGTACAAATCTCTTTTTATCATATCTACACCTCGTAGTTTCGTCGGTTTCGACGTTACTTTTCGATATTATAGCATATGGGGACGGATTAGTCAACTGCAGAAAAAAGTAAAAATTTGTCTTTTATACAATTATTAAATTAGTATTTTGTGTGTAAAATTAATACCTTGACAGTCAACTGTATAAGTAGTATTATATACTTAGCAACGTAAAAATACAATTCCCTTTTTTTTGCGTTTCGTAGTTGACTTTTAATTGACATTTTAACAAGCCAAAGCTTTATAAAGATTTAAAAAACACTATAAATAAAGGATTTTTTTGGTCAAACACAGAAATAGACAACCTGCCTTCTAAGCAGAGGGTCGGGGGTTCGAGTCCCTTTCAGCGCGCCAAAAGAGAGCATTACACCGTCAGGTGCAGTGCTCTCTTTTCAATATAGCGCAGGGACTCGAAAAGCGCGGTTTGCCAAAGGCAAATTGCGACTTTCTGGCGGATGGTCGCAAGGGAGGATTGTTGTAAAATCAGTTCCGGCATTTATCAAATCGCATCGAATTATTCAGCTTTTAATCTTATCCATCGCGTTTTTTTCAAGCCGTGAGACCTGCGCCTGCGATATACCTATCTCATCAGATACTTCCATCTGCGTTTTCCCCTGCATAAATCGCAGTGAAAGTATCTTTTTCTCCCTATCGCTTAAACCCTTTATCGCTTCTTTTAAGCAGATTTCGTCAAGCCAGTTTTTATCGTCATTATTGTCACCTATCTGGTCAAGTACGTAAACGGTATCGCCGTTATCCGAATAAACCGGATCGTATAACGACACAGGCTCGACTATGCTTTCAAGGGCAATTACAACGTCTTCCCGCGGCACACCGAGCTCGGCGGATATTTCAGCAACAGTCGGTTCCCTTTTCAGTTTATCGAGCAATTGCTCCTTGACCTGCATTGCGCGGTACGCGGTATCCTTTATTGAGCGGCTGACGCGCACCGCACTGTTATCGCGCAGGTGTCTCCTGATTTCTCCTATAATCATCGGAACGGCGTATGTCGAGAACCGCACGTTTTGATTTATATCAAAGTTATCAATTGATTTAATCAGCCCTATACAACCGATTTGAAACAAATCGTCGGGGTTTTCGCCGCGACCCGTAAATCTTTTGACAACGCTTAACACAAGCCGCAAATTACCGTTTATGAGGTTTTCACGCGCCGTCTTGTCCCCGTCTTTGGCCGATTTAAGCAGAGTCTTGATTTCCGCCTCCTTCATAAGCGGCAGTTTGGATGTGTCAACACCGCATATATAAACCTTGCTCGCATACATAAAAAGCACCTCCGGTAATAATCACATTAGAATTATTACCGGAGGACTGCTTAATAAACCGAAAATATTTTTTTGTTTTCGACAAAAAAGACTTGCATTTTTGAATCAGACGATTTTGTAAACCCGCTTTGCGTTCTCTGAAAATATTTTTTTGTAATCTTCGTCGCTAAACCCGAGCGACAGCAGAATATTCATTTCATTGACCGGTGAGTGCAGCGGATAATCCGTACCGAAAAGAACGCGGTCGGTACCGTATCTGTTTATTATTTCAGCCGCAAGCTCCGGCTTTATGTATGAAAGACTTGAAGAGCAGTCTACAACCAGATTCGGCATATCCGCAAGTTTCTTTGATGCTTCGTCCCATATCGACCAGCCGCCGAAATGCGCGCCTATCACCGTAAGACCGGTATATATTTCAAGTATGGGTATAAGGCGGTTCGGATTCGAAAAATCATAGCGATAATCACCGGTATGAAGAAGCACCGGCAGACCGTCACGCTCGCATAGCTCATACATTTTCAGGCAGCGGTAATCGTCGATTTTGAACCCTTGAATATCGGGATGAAGCTTAACGCCGTGAAGTCCGAGTGATTTAAGGTGTTCAAAATCCGCCTCGATATCATCGGACTCGGGGTGCATTGTTCCAAGCCCGATAAGAGTATCGGGATGCGCCTCTACCTCCCGGGCGATAAACTCGTTGATTTTACGTACCTGGGCTTTCGTCGTAGCTACCGACTGGACAATAAACCTGTCAATCCCGGCTTTTTTGCCGTTTTCAGTCAAATCAGCGATTGTGCCCTTTCCGAAGGGCATCTCACCGTAAAAATCACCGGTTGCCTTTGCCGCTTTTTCGGCAATTTGTTCGGGATAGACGTGGCAGTGCGCGTCAATACAATAAAATTTTCCGTTTACCATTATGCTGTCACCGTACTGTCTGCTTTTTCGAGGTGCAGTTTCTTTATCGCATCCTCGCGCATTTTATATTTAAGAATTTTACCCGCGACGTTCATCGGGAACGAATCCACGAAATCAACATATCTCGGAACCTTATGCTTCGCCATATGCGACATAACGTACTGTTTAAGTTCGTCTTCGGTCATACTCTCGCCGTCTTTGAGTATTACCGCGGCGAATATTTCCTCACCGTACTGCTCGTCGGGCACGCCGATGACCTGAACGTCTTTAACTTTTTCATGAGTATAGATAAACTCCTCAATTTCCTTGGGATAAATATTTTCGCCGCCGCGGATTATCATATCTTTAAGGCGCCCGGTAATACGGAAATTGCCTTCCGGCGTTCTGCAAGCGAGATCGCCGGTGTGAAGCCAGCCGTCCGCGTCAATGGCGGCGGCGGTCGCCTTCGGCATTTTATAATAACCCTTCATAATATTGTAGCCGCGCGCGACAAATTCGCCCGTCACTTCATCGGGACACTCAGCGCCGGTCTCGGGGTCAACTATTTTACACTCGATTTCAGGCATTGGACCGCCGACGGTGCCGACACGCACTTCAAGCGGATCGTCGGTAGAACTCATAGTACATCCGGGCGACGCCTCGGTCTGGCCGTAAACTATAACGATTTCGCGCATATTCATCCTATCCACAACATCACGCATAACCGAAATGGGGCAAGGACTACCCGCCATAATACCCGTTCGCATATACGAAAAGTCGGTCTTCGCAAAATCGGGGTGTTCAAGCAGCGCTATAAACATCGTGGGAACGCCGTGAAACGCCGTAATATGCTCGGAATTTATACACGCAAGCGCGGGCTTCGGAGAAAAGTACGGAAGCGGACAAAGCGTCACGCCGTGCGTCATTGAGGCGGTCATGGCAAGAACCATTCCGAAGCAGTGGAACATCGGCACCTGAACCATCATACGGTCGGCTGTCGAAAGATCCATTCTGTCACCGATACATTTACCGTTGTTTACCACGTTGTAATGCGTAAGCATAACGCCTTTCGGAAAGCCGGTTGTGCCGGAGGTGTATTGCATATTGCAGACGTCGTCTTTATCAACTTCAGCCGCCATTTTGTATACCGTTTCAACAGGTACGGAGTTTGCAAGTCCGATAGCGTCCTCCCACTTGATACAGCCTTTTTGCTCAAATCCTACGGTTATAACGTTTCTTAAAAACGGCAGGCGCTTGCTGAAAAGCGGCTCGTTCGGTTTTTTCGTTTCAAGTTCGGGACAAAGCTCCGATATAATTGCCGAATAATCGGAATCTCGGTAACCGTCTATCATAACGATAGTGTGTGTGTCTGACTGCTTGAAGAGATACTCCGCCTCGTGTATTTTATAAGCGGTATTGACCGTTACAAGCACCGCGCCGATTTTAGTCGCCGCCCAGAAAGTTATATACCACTGAGGTATGTTGGTAGCCCATACCGCAACATGAGTACCGCGCTTTACACCGAGCGCGACAAGCGTGCGCGCAAAAGTATCGACATCGTCACGGAATTCACTGTAAGTGCGCGTATAATCAAGCGTGGTATACTTAAAGGCATACTGGTCAGGGAATTCCTCTACCATGCGGTCAAGTACCTGAGGAAAAGTATTTTCAATAAGCAATTCTTTTTTCCATACATAATTTCCGGTATGAGCGTTATTGTAATACAGACTGCTTTTTGCCTTTGCGGTATCGCCGAACTGACGCATAAAGTTGATAAAATGCGAAAAGATTATCTCCATATCGTCAAGCTCACTGAACCAGGCGGGATCCCATTCGAGCGAAATAAAACCGTCATAGTTAATTGATTTGAGCGACGCCATGACATCGGAAATCGGAAGTTTTCCCTCGCCTATCAGGCAATAATCAAGTTTACCGCCGTTTAACACACCGTCACAAATATGGACGTGTCTGACGTAGATGCCGAGATTTGTGATTGTCTCCTCCGGCGTTTCTCCGCCGAAGAAGCAGGTAGCGCTGACATTCCAGAGCGCCGCGACGTAATCAGTGGCAAAGTAATTCAGAAAATCACAAAGTTTCGCCGTATCGGCAAAAATGCCGCAGGTTTCAATAAGCAGTGTAACTTTGTTTGCCTTGGCAAACGGCAAAACCTCGTCAATAACCGCTTTAACGCTGATTTCGTCGCCGTTATCGTCGGTTTTGACCCTTACATACGGGATATGAAGCGCAGACGCTATCGTAATGCAGTGCCTGATTTCATCTACACTGTTATCAAAATCGGCGCTGTCACCTGTTTTGCAAATTGAATCAACACACGGTATTTTCAATTTGATTTCGTAAAGCTTGCGCGCCGTGGCGGCGGACTTGTAATCGTAAAAAGCGCCGTCTTTTTCCGTAAAGAGCGAACCGTGAGTATTGTGGAGTTCAATTCCGTCATATTTCAACTCTTTGGCGATATTTATCATATCGTCAAAACTCGCGTCATGCCAACCCTTGCTTGAAAAAGCGAACTTCATAGTTTACGCCTCCTCGTAAAGAATCTTGTTAAGAGCGCTGATGTAAGCGCGTATGCTCGCACCGATAATATCGGTAGACAGTCCTTTTCCCGAATATGATTTGCCGCCGGCGCGAAGCTTAACAACCGCGCTGCCCATGGCTTCATGACCTTCGGTAATTGCCTGAATCTGGAAATCATCAAGCTCAAAATGCCTGCCGGTTATCTGCTCAATAGTGCGAAACGCCGCGTCAATCGGACCGTCGCCGACAGAAATACCCGTAACAGTCGCGCCGTCCTTAGTCATATTTATCTGCGCGGATGAAGTCATGATATTACCCGACTGGATCGAATACTGTTCAAGTGTATACGTTGGCGGCACCTGAAGCGCGCTCGAAGCAATAATTGCCTCCATTTCCTTTTCCGAAACGTTCTTTTTTGCGGCAATTCGCTTGAATTCCTCATATACCTTTTTAATATCGTCTTCGGACAGGTCGTAGCCGAGTTTAAGCACCGCGGCTGTCACGGCCTCAATGCCGTCGTTGCTGTCAAGCACGAACCCGGCGCTGTTGCCTTGCGCTTCGGCAGCGCAGTTTTCCCTGTCGCCGATTATCCATTCGATGCGGGAAATAATGCGCCCCGACGAAGTAAAATCAATGCCGGTTTGAAGGGCGCTGTGGAACTTGCACGTGCGTAAAATCTGGATAGCGGTTTTAAGCTCGGTAATGCCGCTGTCCACGCCGGTTTTAATGAGGTCGGCGCCGTTTCTTATAACTGTAAAGGATGAAGCCGCAGCCATACCGGTAATATCAGAACAGCAAATGCCTATCTTAACATCCTCGCCAATTTGTGCGCCGTCACGCACCCCGGACACAAAATCAGACATTTCATCCGGGAAGAATATTCCCTCGTTATCATAAAGCGAAACGGTTTTTGCGCCGGCAGATACAACCGCTTTTATTATTTCAACTAGTGTGCTCATATCAGCACGCGTCGCGTCAAGCGCACAGAATTCAACGTCGCCGCATTTTTCCGCCGCGGCGCAAACAAGCTCCGCCGCAAGCTTAACCATTGCCGGACCCTTTTTATGAAAACCGTATTCCATTCCAACGTCGGAAGTCGGTAAGGAAATCCTGATTCTCCCGTTTTGCGCGGTTGATATGGCGCCTGCCGCAACAGAGATCTGAGCGACCGTAGTTCCGCCGTCAACAGAAAGCACCGAAGACTTGACAAAAGACGCGATAGTTTTAATGAGAAGTACGTCCTTTGCCTCGTTTACTACCGCGGGCAGTTCAATGATATCAACGTTCAGCTTTTCAAGCTGACGCGCGATTTCGATACTCTCGTTAAAGCCGAAGCCGGCGGCGTTGCGGTGGAGTGTAGTGTCAGCAACGATTACTTTTTTCATAAAAATACCTCACTAAAAAATAATAGTCCCCGAAGCCGGAAATCCGGCTTCGGGGACGAATAAAATTCGCGGTACCACCCCGATTGCAGAAAGAAATCTGCCACTCGGAAGGCTCAAATAAGCCCTTTGCCATGATAACGGAGCATGCCGTAATCTCTTACTGCTTTCAGAGACTCTGCTCGGGAATGAGACTTTTCCGCAAAACCGCTATCAGCTTGCACCGAACGCCGACTCTCTTAAAGCGTTTTTTACGAAAAATAGTTCCTTCGTCGCATTTAACAAAAGGTAGTATAGCACAATACTTTTGAATTTGCAAGTGTTTTTTAACCGATCATGTAGGTCCAACCGAATTTATCCTCGGTTTTGCCCCACTGAATACCGGTAAGGGTATCATAAAGGTGCTGTGTAACTTCGCCGATTTTACCGTCGTTGATAATGAACTTTTTATCCTTGTAATTCAGTTCGCCGATCGGTGAAACAACAGCCGCCGTGCCGCAGCCCCATGCCTCTTCAAGTTTGCCGCTTTCGAGGGCTTCTTCAAGTTCGTCAACGCTGATTCTTCTTTCCTCAACCTTATATCCCTCGCCCTTTAACACTTCAATACACGATTTGCGCGTAATGCCGGGCAGGATTGAGCCGAGCAGCGCGGGAGTTACGATTACGCCGTCGATTTTGAACATTACGTTCATTGCGCCGACTTCTTCAATATACTTGCGCTCAACACCGTCAAGCCAGAGAACCTGTGAATATCCCTTATCCTCGGCACGCTTGCCGGCGCGGTTGCTCGCCGCGTAGTTACCGCCGCATTTTGCCTCACCGGTGCCGCCTCGAACGGCACGTACGTCTTCGGACTCGATCATAATGCTTACGGGGTTAATGCCCTCTTTATAGTAACTGCCGACAGGCGACGCTATTATAACATATGTAACGTTCTTTACCGAGTGCACACCGAGCGACTCGTCGTTGCCGAACATAAACGGGCGAAGATAGAGAGACGTGCCGGGAGCTGAAGGCGTCCAGTCCTTTTCTGTTTCAACAAACTTTGTGAGCGCTTCGAGCGCGTCATCCTCCGGTATCTGCGGTAAGCACATACGGTCTGCCGAGCGATTCATACGGCGGATGTTTTCCATAGGTCTGAAAAGCTGAACTCTGCCGTCTGCGCGGCGATACGCTTTAAGACCCTCAAAAATCTCCGAGCCGTAATGAAGAACGGTCGAAGCCGGATGAAGCGAAATATTCTGGAACGGCACTATGCGCGCGTTCTTCCAGCCCTCACCCTCAACGTAATCCATAATGAACATATGGTCTGTAAAGTATTTGCCGAAGCCGAGCACGGAGCTATCCGGCTTGGTTTTCGGATTATCAGTAAGTTTTACGGTAATATTCATTAAAATACCTCCTTAGTTTTCAAACCCTACCTTAATCGCTTTAAGGTTGATATCAAGCATATCCGCGTGCTTTGCGGAAACAACTTTTTTAAGCGCCGCTACTACCGACTCTTCGTTATACTCATTTCTCTCTTTGAGTATTTTGCCAACGATTATCATATTGGCGAGTTTGCCGATACCGTTTTCGTCGGCAAGCTTTGTGGCAGGTATGTAGAACACCTTGACGTCGGTACGGTTAACTTTACGCTCTATAAGTGAAGAATCGGCAAAAATCATACCGCCGGGAACTACGCTGTCCTCGTATCTGTCCAGTGAAGGCAGGTTCATAGCTATAAGTACGTCCGGTCTTGAAACTATCGGAGAACCTACCGGCTCGTCGCCGATAATAACACTGCAGCTCGCAGTCCCCCCGCGCATTTCGGGTCCGTAGGACGGAAGCCAGCTTACCTGCTTATCTTCGATAAGACCTTTATATGCGGCAAATTTTCCGGCAAAGAGAATACCCTGACCGCCAAAACCGGCAAATAAATACTGTGTGGTTTTCATACTAAACGTACCCCCTCTGCCGACCTGTCTTTATAAACGCCGAGCGGATAGTAAGGAATCATTTTTTCATCTATCCATTTAAGAGCGTTCTGCGGAGTAAGACCCCAGTTGGTAGGACAACTTGAAATTACTTCAATAAGCGAAAAGCCTTTGCCTTCAATCTGATTCTGAAACGCTTTTTTAATTGCTTTTTTCGCCGCGTTAATGTTCTTTATGTTATTTACGGCGACGCGCTCGATGTACTCGGCGCCGTCAAGACGCGAGAGCATTTCACATACCTTTACCGGAAAACCGCAAAGCTTTACGTCTCTGCCGTAAGGCGAAGTCTGCGTTACCTGACCGGGAAGTGATGTCGGCGCCATCTGACCGCCTGTCATACCGTATATGGCGTTATTTATAAATATTACGGTGATGTTTTCATTTCTCGCGGCGGCGTGAACCGTTTCAGCCATACCTATCGACGCAAGGTCGCCGTCACCCTGATATGTAAACACTATCTTGCTCGGGTCGGCACGCTTAACGCCGGTAGCAACAGCCGGCGCTCTGCCGTGAGCCGCTTCTATCATATCGCAGTTAAAATAATCGTACGCCATAACCGAGCAGCCGACCGGAGCTATACCTATGGTCCTGCCCTCGATATCAAACTCATCGATCGCCTCGGCGACGAGTCTGTGAACTATGCCGTGCGTACAGCCGGGACAATAGTGCAGCGGCACATCCGCAAGTGCTTTCGGTTTATCAAACACTACCATTACAGCTCGCCTCCTTTCGCGGCTTCTTCAATATCGGCGAGGACCTGCTCGGGTAACGGTATCATACCGCCGACTCTGTTGCAAAGCACATATTTTGCCTTGCATTCTGTCGCGAGCTTTACGTCCTCAATCATCTGACCCATTGAAAGTTCAACGCTGATGAATGTGTGTACCTTTTCGGCGGCATTCTTAAAAACATCCTTCGGGAAAGGCCAAAGAGTTATCGGACGGATCATACCTACTTTAATACCCTTTTCCCTTGCCGCGTTAATTGCGTTTTTTGAAACGCGGGCGGCAATACCGAATGCCGCTACGCAAATCTCGGCGTCATCCATAAGGTATTCCTCATACATAACCTCGTTCGCCTCAACGGTTTTATAACGCTCATAGCGCTCAAAGTTCACTTTTTCAAGCTGTTCGGGTTTAAGGTAAAGCGAATTGATTATGTTATGTTCACGCTTTTTATCGGTTCCGGTGGTTGCCCAGGGTTTTTCGGGCGCCGGATTAACTTTAAGGGATTCAAGGTCAACCGGCTCCATCATCTGACCCATTGTGCCGTCGGCAAGAATCATTGAAGTCATACGGTATTTATCAGCCGTCTCAAAGGCCTTGACAGTAAGCGACGCCATTTCCTGAACAGAAGCCGGCGCGTAGACCACCATATGATAATCGCCGTGACCGCCGCCGCGCGTCGCCTGAAAATAATCGGACTGTGAAGGCTGAATGCCGCCGAGACCCGGACCGCCCCTTTGAACGTTTACAACGAACGCGGGAAGGTCGGCGCCGGCAAGATACGAGAGTCCCTCGCTTTTAAGCGAAATACCGGGGCTTGAAGAAGATGTCATAACACGCTTGCCCGCGCTTGACACACCGTAAACCATGTTAATTGCGGCAATCTCGCTTTCCGCTTGCAGGAACGTGCCGCCGATCTTGGGCATTTTCTTCGCCATATATGCGGCGACCTCGGTCTGCGGCGTAATCGGATAACCGAAGTAGTGACGGCAACCGGCGATTATAGCCGCCTCAGCTATAGCCTCGTTGCCTTTCATAAGAACCTTATCTGCCATTTTACACCCTACCTTTCCACCTTGATAATACAGTCGGGACACATCGTCGCGCAGAAGGCGCAGCCGATACAGTCGTCGGGATTTACCGCTTCTGCCGGGTGATGTCCCTTTTTGTTAATTTTGTCCGCCGATAGCGCAAGCACTTTCTTCGGGCAGACGTCTACGCACAGCCCGCAGCCCTTGCAGAGATCGGTTTTGAATGTCAGTTTTGGCATATTCAACACTCCTTATTCACAAGTGAATTTTGCAATTCAATATAAAACAATTCGTTTATTTTTCCGTCAAGTTCGGCTTTTAAGCGTTTATCGACGGCGGTTGCAATTACCGGAATATTCATTGCCGCGGAAATCTCATCTGCGTAAGCGACGGAATTCAGTACATCGCCTGCAGCAGTATCAACGCCGAGGTTTGAATTGTTAATTATCCCGGTAAAGCCGATTCCGCCGGCGTACTCGATTTCGCGCAGAACCTGTACGGTAGAGGCACAGTCGCGCGTAAGCGGTCTGTACATATTAACGACGGCTATCATGCTGTAATTATTCTCCGAAACGATTTTGGGAGCAAGTCTGCCGAGCGCGAGCGCGCCGCGGTCATCGCCGCCGATATCAAGCACATAGTTTCGCGTTAAATCATCGGTTATCGCATACATTTCATCGGGCATTGCCGGTATATCAAGATTTGTACCGGCATACTCGGAACAAATAAGGCTTATACCGCGCTCATTCAGTTCATCAATGCTGTCTTTCGTGCGGAAATACGGATTCACAATATCAAGGTCGGCGATTGTTACGTCATTGCCGCCCGATTTTAGATCGTAAGCCATATTGAGCGCGATATTCGTCTTACCGCTGCCGTAATGGCCGCAAACAACAGTTATTCGCTTATATTTCATAAAAACACCGATTAAAGCTTGTTGCGCTGAATTTTACCGCTTATGGTCTTTGGCAATTCGTCACGGAATACCACAATTCGCGGATACTTATACGGCGCGGTTTTGGATTTGACGTAATCCTGTATCTCTTTTTTTAGTTCCTCGGTACCTTCCTTGCCCTTAACAAGAACGATACTTGCCTTTACAACTTGACCGCGTATCGGATCGGGCGCGGCTGAAACGCCGCATTCAAGAACGTACGGAAGCTCCATAATAACGCTTTCTATCTCAAACGGCCCTATACGGTAGCCGGATGACTTGATAACGTCGTCAACACGGCCGACATACCAGTAAAAGCCGTCCTCATCGCGCCAGGCGGTATCACCGGTGTGATAAAGTCCGTCACGCCACGTCTCGTTCGTCTTTTCCTCATCACCGTAATAACCAACCGCAAGCCCGCACGGCAAACCGTTCTTGATGTTAATAACAATTTCACCGGTCTCACCCGTAGGAACACTGTTGCCGTCGGGGTCAACAATATCCACGTCATATATCGGAGCCGGTTTGCCCATTGAGCCGATCTTATGGGGCGCACCGCGAAGATTGCCGATTATCATGGTACTCTCGGTCTGTCCGAAGCCCTCAAGTATGCTAAGACCGGTCGCTTTCTTAAATTGCCTGTACACCTCAGGGTTAAGCGCCTCGCCAGCCGTTGTCATATGCTTAATTGAGGATAAATCGTATTTTGAAATATCCTGCTTAACCATCATACGAAGCATCGTAGGCGGCGCGCAGAAGGTAGTAATATTATGCTTTTTGAACATCGGCAGTATGTCCGCCGCGTCAAAACGGTCAAAATCGTAAACGAAGGTTGCCGCCTCACACAGCCATTGTCCGTAAAGCTTGCCCCACATCGCCTTCGCCCATCCGGTATCCGAAATCGTAAAGTGCAAACCGTCAGGATCCACGTTATGCCAATACTTTGCAGTATGGAAATGTCCGAGCGGATATTTGTGGTTGTGTGTAGCGATTTTCGGATAGCCGCTCGTGCCCGAGGTAAAGTACATGAGCATAAGGTCGTCACCGCAGGGCGAATCATCCGTACGCTCAAAGTGCGAGCGGTATACCTCATACTCGGCGTTGAAATCACGCCAGCCCTCGCGGGTGCCGTTGACGATCAGCTTGTGCTTAAGAGTCGGACAGTTTTTTGCCGCTATATCAACCTGATGCGCGGTGTCACCGTCCGCGGTGCAGACGATAGCCGTAACGCCGGCTGAATTAAAACGGTATTCAAAGTCATGCTCCTGAAGCTGATTTGTAGCCGGTATCGCGATAGCGCCGAGCTTATTAAGCGCAAGCATGCAAAACCAGAACTGATAATGGCGTTTAAGGACGAGCATTACCCTGTCGCCTTTTTTAATGCCAAGCGACTTAAAGTAGTTTGCACAACGTGCCGAAGACCTTTTCATATCGCTGAAGGTAAATCTGTGCTCCGATTTATCCTTGCCGATATAAAGCATGGCAAGTTTGTCCGGATCCTTTTCGGCTAAACCGTCGACAATATCAAAAGCAAAATTGAACTTATCGGCATTTTTGAATTTAATTGAGGTCGGCGTGCCGTTTTCGTTTTTTTCGATATCGATAAACTGATGATAAAGCCGTCTTTTGGTATCAAATTTCACCGGCTCAGCCGCGGTAAGCTCGTTAGCACCGGATAATTCAGGTATCGGGTCGCCCGTCGGGTTAAGCACAATTGCGTAGAAGTAGCAGTCCTCACCGTTTACGGCTATCATACCGTGCGGTGTCGAACTGTCATAATAAATAGTATCGCCGGGTCCTAAAACCTCGGTGTGATCGCCAACGCGAACTTTGAGGTGACCGGATATAACTATATCGCACTCCTGACCCTTATGGGTTGTAACCTCAATAGCGCGGTTTTGTGCCGCCTCGCTGTAAACGCTTTTGACGTAAAGCGGTTCGGCAATTCTTTTTCTGAAAGCCGGCGCAAGGTTAAAATACGTCATACCGTGCGCGTTATCTATACGCTGCCCCGCTCCGCGCCGGGTAAGAGTATAAGAGCGCAACGTGGGACTGTGACCTTCAATAATATCGGTCACGTCGACGCCGAAGGCATTTGCGCAACGGTAAATAAACGCAAAGTTAAGGTCGGTTTTACCGTTCTCCGCGGCGATATAATCCTTTTCGGTAACATCGGTTTTTTCAGCCATTTCCGCAACGGAAAGCCCTACGATTTCACGCAGTTCCTTAATTCTTGCCGCCATTTCATGGATTTTGTAATCAAGACCTGTCATTCTTTCCAAAACATTACCTCCCTTTGGGGGCTAAACAGAAAACTCGCCCCAAAGTTAAAATACTTTGAGACGAGTAACATTTCATACCCGCGGTACCACTCAAATTGCGGTTTTAGCCGCCACCTCTCGAAGTCGTTAAACTCCTATGCGTTTACGCAGCAATCACGGGAAGGTTCTACTGATCATAAAGACTTTCTTCCTTCCGGCTGGGAAGTTACAGCATAAGGGTCCGCTTACGGGCTCGCACCAACCGCCCGCTCTCTTGAAGTTTGAGCCTTATGCCCTCTTCGTCATCGCCTTTGACACAAAGCATTTTAGCACACAAGTATTGATTTGTCAAGAAGAAATCACAGTTTATTACGCTGAATTTTACCGCTGATTGTTTTCGGCAGCTCGTCACGAAATACCACGATTCGCGGATATTTATACGGCGCGGTCTTTGACTTTACGTAATCCTGTATCTCTTTTTTAAGTTCTTCACTGCCCTCTTTGCCTTTTACAAGGACAATACTTGCTTTCACTACCTGACCGCGTATCGGATCGGGCGCGGCTGAAACGCCGCATTCAAGAACGTACGGAAGCTCCATAATAACGCTTTCTATCTCAAACGGTCCTATACGGTAGCCGGAAGATTTAATAACGTCGTCGACACGGCCGACATACCAGTAAAAGCCGTCCTCATCGCGCCAGGCGGTATCGCCTGTGTGATAGTACCCGTCGTGCCAAACCTGTGCGGTGTTTTCCGGGTCGTTATAATAACCGTCAAAGAGTCCGCAGGGTATATGATCCGAAGTTTTTACGACGATTTCACCGGTTTCACCCACCGGTACGCTGTTGCCGTCCGCGTCGAGCAGATCAACGTCATAAAGCGGCGAGGGTTTGCCCATAGATCCGATTTTATGGGGCGCGCCCCTGAGGTTACCGAGCGTCATTGTTGTTTCGGTCTGACCGAAGCCCTCCATTATTTTAAGTCCGGTAGCTTTTTCAAACTGCCGGTATACCTCCGGGTTAAGCGCCTCGCCCGCCGTTGTCATATGCCTGATTGAGGACAAATCGTATTTTGAGATATCTTCTTTTATCATCATACGCAACATTGTAGGCGGTGCGCAGAACGTGGTTATATTATGTTCCTTAAACATCGGAAGTATATCGCTTGCGGAGAAGCGGTCAAAATCATAGGTAAATACCGCTCCCTCACATAGCCACTGACCGTAGAGCTTGCCCCAAAGCGCCTTACCCCAGCCGGTCTCGGATATTGTAAAGTGCAACCCGTCGGGGTCAACGCCGTGCCAGTATTTAGCGGTAATATAGTGACCGAGCGCGTATTTATAATTATGTACCGCGATTTTCGGATACCCCGTTGTGCCGGAGGTAAAGAACATCACCATCGGGTCACTGCCGCAGGCGGTATCCTCGTCACGGTAATAGTGGGCGCTGTAAAGTCCGAATTCCTCGTCAAAGTTATGCCAGCCCTCACGGGAACCGCCCACCATAATTTTTAACTTAACAGTGGGAGAATGCTCAATAGCCGCGTCAGCATGAGCCGCAACCTCGCCGTCCGCCGTGCATACTATTGCCGAAACGCCAGCGGAATTGAAGCGATAATCAAAATCGTGCTCCTGCAGCAGATTTGTCGCGGGTATCGCTATAGCACCGAGCTTGTGAAGCGCCAGTATACTGAACCAGAACTGATAATGACGTTTCAACACGAGCATTACACGGTCGCCTTTTTTAATGCCCAGGGACTTGAAATAATTAGCCGTTTGCGCCGAATAACGCTTCATATCCCTGAAAGTAAAACGGCGTTCAACTTTATTCTTATCAATGTGAAGCATTGCGAGTTTCTGAGGCTTATTACGGCCGAGCTCATCAACTATATCAAAGGCAAAATTGAATTTTTCCTCATCCTTAAACGAGATTTTCTGCAATCTGCCCTTGTCATCCTCAACGGTATCAATAAACTTTGACGATACATAACCGCCCGGTTGGCTTTTATGCGGGAAGATATACGGCTCAATTATCTTATCTTTTTCACTTTCCTCGCCGGGCATGACTATTGCCGCAAACAGGCAGTCTCTGCCGTCAACGGCTATCATACCGTGAGGAGTCGAGCTGTTATAATAAATACTGTCGCCCTCATTAAGAACTTCGGTGTGCTCGCCTACCTGAACCTTTAATCTGCCGCTCAAAACAAGGTCGAACTCCTGACCGGAATGCTTGGTAAGATGTATCGGCTTATCCTGAAGCGACGGGTCAAAGGAATATCTTACCCAGTACGGTTCGGCAATTTTCTTATCGAAAAACGGCGCCAGATTCTGAATTTCGATGCCGCTTTCCTTGGCGGTGGGCTGTCCCATGCCCTTACGGGTAACAGTATATGATGAAAGGTGCGCGCTTTCACCTTCAAGCAGGTCTGTAATACCTATTCCGAAAACCTGAGAACACTTATGAATAAATGTAAAGGGGAAATCAAGCTTACCGCTTTCATAGTCGGTGTATTCGGAAATCTTAACTTCGGTTTTCTTTGCCATTTCTTCAACCGAAATACCGCTGATTTCGCGCATTTCCTTAATTCGGAAAGCGATTTCCTTTAATTTGTTGACAGAACTTACAGCCATTTTATCACTCCTTATAAAAAATAACACCCGTCTCAAATTTCTTTGAGACGGGTGAATAAATCATCCGCGGTACCACTCAAATTGCAAACCGTAACGGTTTACCGCTTTAAGGTCTAACAACCTCTATGCCTTCACGCAGCAATCACGGGTAGCGTCTACTAAAACACTTTTTCGGGCTACCGGCTCGGAAGTGATAGGTAACTTAAGAAACTGAATATCGGCTTGCACCAACCGCCGACTCTCTGAAAGACAATATCTTAAACCGTCTTCGTCACAGCCTTTTTATTTGTGGTGATTATATCACCGCAATTCCGATTTGTCAATACATTTTTTGAAAAAATATTCACGTTGTAAATATTGAGCCGTTACTAACCGCGTTCTGCGGAACCGACCATATCCTCGGTGATATTTATTTCCTTAATGCTCTTATCTGACGGTACGCTGAACATAAGGTCTTTAAGCACCGATTCAATTATGGAGCGAAGTCCGCGCGCACCGGTCTTACGATCAATGGTGAGCTTTGCTATCTTCCTGAGCGCCGCATCGTCAAAGGTAAGGGCTACACCGTCAAGTCTGAACAGTTCAACATACTGCTTGACTATTGAGTTTTTCGGCTCTGTCATAATACGGACGAGCGTTTCCTCATCCATCGGAGAAAGCGCCGTAATAACCGGAAGTCTGCCGACAAGTTCCGGAATAAGTCCGAATTTAACGAGATCCTGGTGAGTCGCCACCTCGCAAAGCGACTGCGCTTCAACGCTTTTAGGAGACTTAACGTCAGCGCCGAAGCCGAGACTTCCGCCGCCTATTCTGCGCTCGATTACTTTTTCAAGACCGTCAAACGCGCCGGCACAGATAAAGAGTATATTGGTTGTATCAATTTGTATAAACTCCTGCTGAGGATGCTTCCTGCCGCCCTGCGGCGGTACGTTTGAAACAGTACCCTCAAGGATTTTGAGCAATGCCTGCTGAACACCCTCGCCGCTCACGTCGCGGGTAATCGAAGCATTCTCCGATTTGCGGGCAATCTTATCTATTTCGTCAACATAGATAATGCCGTGTTCGGCCTTATCAATATCATAATCAGCCGCCTGGATAAGGCGCAAAAGTATATTCTCGACATCCTCACCGACGTAACCCGCCTCAGTAAGCGTCGTGGCGTCGGTAATGGCAATGGGTACGTCGATTATTTTTGCGAGAGTCTGCGCAAGCAGTGTTTTGCCAACGCCGGTGGGACCGAGCATAAGCACGTTGCTCTTGGCAATTTCAACGTCGCTCGCCTTATCCGAGTATACGCGCTTATAATGGTTGTACACCGCTACGGCGAGAGTCTTTTTTGCCTCATCCTGTCCGATTACGTACTCATCAAGTTTCTTTTTAATCTCCGCCGGCGGAAGTAAACTGCGGTTGCTTTCGGCAGGACTCTTTTTCGTCGCCTTGTAAGCGCTTTCATCCTCGAAAAGCAGAGAATTGCAGTAACTGATGCAGTTGTCGCAAATATAGACGCCCGGACCTTCGACGAGCCGAGTTACCTCATCCTGCGTCTTCCCGCAAAATGAGCAACGGATATCATTATGACTCTCTTTCGCCATAAATTTACCTCTTGTCAATGACTTTGTCGATAAGACCATATTCAGCCGCCTCGGCGGCTGTCATAAAGTTATCGCGCTCGGTATCACGCTCAATAACCTCGAGCGGCTTGCCGGTTTCTTCAGCCAGAATCTTATTGATCGTACTGCGAATATGCTTGATGTGATTTGCGTGAATGAGTATGTCGGTCGCCTGACCCTCGGCGGAGCCGAGCGGCTGGTGAATCATTATTTCACTGTTAGGCAGTGCGAAACGCTTACCTTTTGCGCCCGCCGCCAACAAAAACGCGCCCATACTCGCCGCCATGCCGATACATATCGTGCTTACGTCGCATTTAATGTACTGCATGGTATCAAAAATCGCCATACCGGCGGAAACAGAGCCGCCGGGGCTGTTGATATAGAAGCTGATATCCTTATCGGGATCCTGACCCTCAAGATAAAGCATCTGCGCTATAACCACGCTTGCCGACGCGTTATCCACCTGATCGTTAAGCATAATAATTCTGTCGTTAAGCAGACGCGAAAAGATATCGTACGAACGCTCACCGCGGCTCGTTTGTTCGATTACATAAGGCACTAAACTCATATCCATGTTTCTTTCCTCCGATCAAAAAGTATTATGGACAACAAAACGAAAACTTAAACAGTTATTATTTATCGGCCGAATCTTTTTTAGCCGCGGGCTTTTTTGCGGCAGGCTTCTTTGCAGCCGGTTTTGCCGCGGTCGATTTCGCCGCCGCGGTCTTCGCAGCCGGCTTTGCGGAGGTTGACTTGGCGGTTGCCGTCTTCTTTGCCGCGGGCTTATCGGAACTCGTTTCCTCAGGCGACTTCTCTTTTGCCTCGGTAACGGTCGCGTTGGCTTTAACAAAATCAATAGCCTTACCCACCGCAACGTCTTTTTCAATTTCAGCCAGCGGAATTGCCGCTTTCACCTTGTCAACGTCAACACCGTAACCTTCGGCAAGCTTTTTATACTCCGCCTCAATGGCCTCTTCGTCCGGCTTGATATCCTCAAGCTCAACTATTTTTTCAAGCGCAAGACGGTATTTGACCTGCATTTCGGCTTGAGGGCGAAAGTTCTTTTTGAAATCGTCAAGACTGCCGCCGGTATATTTAAGATATGTATCAAAGTCCATACCCTGCGACTGCAGGCGGTATGCAAACTCCTCAACCGACTGATTAAGACGTTTTTCAAACATCGCCTCGGGTATCTCGCCTTCAATGCCCTCGACTATCTGATTGACGAGATCGTTTTCAAGCGCCTCGTCAGCCGCTTTTTGCTTACGTTCAAGCGCTTTCTTTTTAAGATCGGCCTTGAAATCTTTAAGTGTATCGAATTCGCTTACGTCCTTCGCAAACTCATCGTCTATTTCAGGAAGCTCACGCACTTTAATCTCGTGAAGCTTAACCTTGAATACGGCGGGTTTGCCGGCGAGGTCTTCCGCGCCGTAATCCTTCGGGAAGGTAACGTTTACGTCAAATTCATCACCAATATTATGTCCGACAATCTGATCCTCAAAGCCGGGTATGAAATGACCCGAGCCAAGCTCGAGAGAATGACCCTCGGCCTTGCCGCCTTCAAACGCTTTGCCGTCGACAAAGCCCTCAAAATCTATAACGGCGGTATCACCTTTTTTCGCCGCTCTGTCTTCAACGGATATCATACGGGCGTTTCTCTCGGCGAGAGATTTAAGCTCAGCGTTAATCTCGCTTGCCTCAACCTTGACCGCCTGCTTTTCGGCTTTAAGACCCTTATACTTTTTAAGGGTGATTTCGGGGTAAGTGGTAAGACTTACTTTGAAATCGACGCCGTCTTCTTTTGAAATCGAAACGAGATCAAAATCCATTTTATCATCAATAACTTTAAGACCCGACTCGGTTATCGCCTCTTCAACAACATCGTTGTAAAGCAGATTCAAAGCGTCCTCAAAGAACACCTCGGAACCGTAATATGTTTCAATAATATGCAAAGGGGCTTTACCCTTGCGGAAACCGGGAACGTTAATTTTTTTACCGTTCTTTCTGTATGCCTGCGTGATTGCTTCCCTGAAACGCTCGCCGTCAATAAGTATTTCAAGTTGATAACGGTTTGTTTCAAGTTTTTTTGTTTCTTTAAGACTCATTTTTTTAACCTCCGAACAAATTAAACGTATTATATCACAATATTTCAAAAATTTCCATATATTTTTAATTTTTTAAGAAATTATTTGAAAGTTCCGCATTCAGCGATAAAAACAGGGGTAAAATTCACCGTATCGGCAGAGAGTATTCTGAAATTTATACCCTCATATTCCGGAAGTATTCTGTACTTGCCGGCGCCGTGTATATGCCCGTAATTCACGGTTTTGATTTTGTGCTTTTGAAGCACTGAAATAATCTCATCGCACTTATAATCGCCGTACACCGGCGGATAGTGCAGAAAGACGAACGGTTTTACACCGGCACTCTCCGCGAGACTTATCGATCGCTCAAGCCGACCGCATTCACGGTTTATCACCTTTACATCCTGCTCGCCGGTGCCGTCGTAAACCCAGCCGCGAGTACCGCATACCGCGATTTGACCGTCCGAAAAACAGTTGTTGTGAAGAATACTTAAAGTATCAAAACCGTTAACGTCAAAAAAGTTTCTGATTTTTGCGGCGGTCGACCACCAGTAATCGTGATTACCTTTGATAATAATCTTTCTGCCGCTCAGCGAGTTAAGAAAGGCGAAATCTTCAAGCGATTCCGAAAGAGAAATTCCCCACGAAACATCGCCGGCTATTACTACCGTATCATTTTCGCCAACGATTTTTCCCCAGTTTTCTCTGAGCCGTTTTGTATAGTTCTCCCACCCGGAAAAAACATCCATCGGCTTATCCGTGCCGAAGGACAGATGTAAATCGGAAATGGCAAAAAGCCGCATGAAAAACCTCCCCGTTATAAATTTGCTGAAATGGCGCATAATATATTCGGCTGAAAGCCGGAAAGGATGAATTTAATGAACGAATGTAAAACCGAACACTGCATAAATTGCAGCGTTAAAAACTGCCACTATCACACTGAAAACAACAAATGCGCCGCAGGAAAAATCGAAGTCGGCAACAGCACCGCAAAAAGCACAAGCGAAACCTGCTGCGACACGTTTAAGTGCAGAGAAAACTGCTGACGCTCTTTTACAGAGATTATCCGAGCCGCGCGGCTCGGATAATCATTACATATTCAGTGAAGAATACACCGCGTCTTTAATTGCCGACTTATCAATAACTTCGGCAAATCTCACTTTTTTTCCGCAAAGATTTGCTATCGGCGACGGTACGGGAGCACCGGTCACCGCGCTAAGCTTGCCGATCGCTTCGAATTCATCCTCCGGCACTTCTTCGCCGAGGGCTTTAAGTACGCTCTTCGTGAATTTGTAAGGCGAAGCAGTGGAAGCTATCACCATAGGTCTCTTATCGCCGGTCTTCACTTTGTATTCATTTGCAACGGTCACCGCCACCGCGGTGTGCGTATCGCAGAGATAACCGAAATCGTGATAAAGTGAGGAAATTGTTTCAAGAGTTTTCGCGTCATCACAGTATCCGCCGTAAAAAATTTCGCCGAGTTTATTCTTTATACCGTCGGTGACCTCATAGCGCCCTAACGTCATAAGTTCGTTTTGCAGACGCGCAACATAATTATCATCGCCGGAAAGAAGATAAAGCATACGCTCAAGATTACTCGAAATAAGTATGTCCATCGACGGTGAAATCGTTGTATAAAAATCGCGGTTTTTATCATACTTGCCGGTGTTTATAAAATCGGTAAGTATCTTGTTTTTATTCGAAGCGCATATAAGCTTATTGACCGGCAAACCCATCGCCTTGGCGAAATACGCCGCCAATATATTGCCGAAATTACCCGTCGGAACGGTTATATTAAAGCCGTCCGATAAATCAACGCCCTCGTTTTTCATATCGCAGTAAGCGGAAATATAATATACTATCTGCGGAACGAGCCTGCCCCAGTTAATCGAATTCGCGGATGAAAACTCATAACCGTTGGCGGCAAGCTTACCTATGACGGATTCATCGGTAAAAATCTTTTTGACGCCCGACTGCGCGTCGTCAAAATTACCGACAATACCGAAAACGTGTACGTTACTTCCCTCTTGTGTTGACATTTGAAGCTTTTGCGCGGGGCTTACACCGTCACTCGGATAAAAAACGATTATTTCAGTATTTTCCACATCCTTAAAGCCTTCAAGCGCCGCCTTGCCGGTATCCCCCGACGTCGCCACGGGTATAACGATTTTCTTGCCGTCCGCCACGTGTTTTGAAGCCGTTGTCATCAGGTACGGTAAAAGCTGTAAAGCCAAATCCTTAAAAGCACATGTAGGGCCGTGCCACAACTCGATAACGCGGGTATCCGCGCCGAGCGCGGCGAGCGGAGCGGGGTTATCGTTCTCAAAACTGCGGGTATACGCGCCTTCAACACACGCCCGTATCTCATCATCAGAAAAATCGGTGAGGTATTTTTTTAGCACAAAAGCGGCTCGCTCAATATATGTCATCGCACACAGATTTTCAAAGTCGTCAGCCGAAAGCTCCGGTATACCGACCGGCATAAAAAGACCGCCGTCAGCCGCAATACCGTGCGTTATTGCAAAAGAGGAACTTACACTGATTTTATTGTTTCGCGTACTTATATAGTCCATTTTTTTAACCTTCTTCCGTAAAAATTAAAGACATTATATTACAACAAACGGAATTTGTCAAAAGTTTTTGAAAAATCTGTCGGCGTTATTGAAGAAAAACTTATCAAGAATACTCACAGGTATTCCCCGCAAGGATAAATAGCGGTATAAACCGGGGATTTTTTCGATACCGTCAAGCTGCTCACTCATGTCGGCGCCGTCAAAATCCGAACCTATCGCGATATGATCCTCAAGTCCTAAATTCAGAAGATGATTTATATGGCGCCAAACGCCCTCAAAGGCATACTTTGTGCCGAGAAACTCAGGATAAAAGCACACGCCGATAACGCCCGATCGGTCGGCTACATATTTTAACTGCTCGTCGGTCAGGTTTCGCGGATGATTATGTGTTTTATAGCAGCAGGTATGACTTGCAAAAACCGTATCAACCGCCTCCGCCGCCGCAAAAAAACTTTGGCGGTTCAAATGAGACAAATCAAGCGCGATTTTTCGGCGGTTGAGTTGCCTTATTATTTCTCTGCCGAAAGGCTTTAAGCCCGTGTCGCAGTAAGCGCCGCCGGCAAGATCGTTTTCTCCGTTCCAGGTAAGAGCGACTGCCTTTATGCCGTCGGCGGCAAGGCGGTCTGCAAATTCCGTACTCTTTATCGGCGCGCCGTTTTCAAGAGTGAATATCCGTTCGGGCTTTTTGAAGCCGGATATTTTTTGCTTAAAACCGGTCAGTATACGTTCATATTCGCCTTGCGGGTCTGTGCTGTCATCCGGCACAAATACCGCAAAGCACTGCCGCCAGCCTTCAAATATACCGCCTTTTTTGACTGAGACCGCAAGCGCAGCGTCATCCGGCATGATATTTTTCTTTAAGCATACTCTCGGAGTATCGCAGTGGAGGTCAAAATAACGCAAAAAATCACCCTATATTGCAGCTTTGATATAATTTAACTTCCACGATTCTTTGCCGTCCTTATCCTTAACTACCACCAGATCTGCAACGTCAATGCGCGGCGGGAGATTTGTGTTAAGCTTACGCATAAAAAACTGAGCCGCGTTTCTCGTCCGCTCCGCTTTTTTGGCGTCTATTGATTCAACGCCGGAAACAATAGCGTTTTCGCTTCGTGTTTTGACTTCAACAAACACAATATTCTCGCGGCTTTCGGCGATGATATCTATTTCACCGAAACGGCTGTCACGCCAGTTCCGCCTTAAAATTATATACCCTTTTTTTCTTAAATATTCCGCTACGCGCCTTTCGCCCTCACGCCCAAGGCGCGCCGCCTCTTCCCTATTTGATAACATTTTTCAAAAAGGACAGGCGGTGCACTTCGCAAACGCCGTATTTTTTAATTGCTTCATAATGTTCCTTTGTGCCGTAACCCTTATGCTTCTTAAAATTGTACTGCGGATACTCTTCGTCGTACCGCAAAAGCAGGCGGTCACGCGTGACCTTTGCGAGTATTGACGCCGCGGCAATGCTCGCCGACTTGAAATCACCCTTGACTACGGTCTCACACGGGATATTGATACCGGCAGGCACACGGTTGCCGTCGATAAGCGCATAGTCCGGCTTTACCTCCAGTTCATCTATTGCGCGGTTCATTGCAAGAAACGTGGCGTTAAGAATATTGAATTCCTCGATTTCCTCCAATGTGCCGAACGCAACACCGTAGGCGACCGCTTTTTCGGTTATGACGCCGTATAACGCTTCGCGCTTTTTTTCACTGAGCTTTTTTGAATCGTTAAGTCCTTCAATATAAACATCAGCGGGCAGTATGACCGCCGCCGCACAGACCGGACCCGCAAGCGGGCCGCGACCCGCCTCATCGACGCCGCATATATATTTGTACCCGTTTTGGCGGGCGGCGTTTTCGTAGGAAAAATCAGGCACAAAAATCTATCCCTTCAAGCGTAATTCTGCCGAGCTTACAGTTTCTGAACTCCTCAAGCAGCATATTAGCCGCGCGCAGAGTATCGACCTCGCCGCCGCGTATCATCATGCCGCGCTTTTTGCCGACTGCGCACAGCGCTTCGTAACAGTCGTCGGACAATTCCTCAACACCGTAACGCGAAGTGATAAGCGGCATATAACCGGCTTTAAGTATTTCAATAAGCCGCATGGCAAGAAATTCAGTATCAAGAATTCTGTCTGCAACGGCGCCGGTCATGGCAAGGTGCTCGCCTACGGTTTTTGAATCAAACTTCGGCCAGAGCACGCCGGGCGTATCAAGCAGTTCAAGCTTCTCGTCAACAGCATACCACTGATTACCGCGGGTAACACCGGGGCGATTTTCAACCTTTGCCTTCGATTTTCCGGCAAGATGGTTAATAAAAGATGACTTTCCCACGTTCGGTATACCTACGACCATAACGCGAAGTTTTTTACCCGACATACCTTTTTCTTCATATTTTTTGAGCTTGTCCGATAAAACCGTGAGCACTTGCGGCTTGAACTCTCCTACGCCGGCGCCGCTTTTTGAATCAACGGCTATCGCGACAACGCCTCTGTCTTTATAATACGATATCCAGTCGCGTGTGACTTTAGGATCCGCCATATCGCATTTATTCAGCAGAACAATATGCGGCTTATTGCCGATAAGCTCGGGTAAGTCGGGGTTCTGACTGCTTACGGGTATGCGTGCGTCAAGTATTTCGGCAACGGCGTCTACAAGCGTAATCTGTTCCGCTATCTTTCGCTTTGCCTTAGTCATGTGACCGGGAAACCAGTTTATATTAGCACTGTTATCGCTCATATATCAGTCTCCTGCTTTTTAGCCTCAATCTTTTTCCGTACATACTTAATCATTTTGCTTAAAGCCGAGATGATAAACGCCGCGTCAAGCACGAGCAGTCCCACACCCGCCACGAGCTGTGAATTATCGTCGCGTATTTTCAAAACATAAAAGCCGAATACGGCAATTGCCACCATTGCGCCGACCGTTAAGCCTGTGAAAAGTATAATAAGCGGAATTCTGAACCATAAGCTGGCCTTTTCCTTATTTTTTGCCGATAACGTACCTTCAAAAATCAATCTAAAAAGCATTTCCAAAAAAAATCCCATTTACCCTCAACCTTACTGTTGTTATTTACTGAACACCCGTTTTACCGCCGCGGGCAGTTCTTTAAGACCGGACACCGAAAACTTTGCGCCGTTTATATGACCGTAGCCGTAATCGGCATATATGAACGCGACGCCCGCCTCGGCGGCTGAATCATAATCGGTTTGCGTATCGCCTACATATACCGCGCGCGGCAGTTTATAATCTGTAACGATTTTTGCTATCGCGTCCGCCTTTGACATGCCAAGCTCACCGGCGGAAAAATAATTCTTAAAATATTCTTCTGTATGTGAAGTAACAATAAATGATTCCGCATACCGCCTCTGCGGTGAATTTGTAACTATGAATAAATCGTAATCGCGTTTAAGCTCGGCGAGCGCCGCGGTCAAATCCGGATACAAATTGCCGCCTTTTACAAAAAGATTATCAATGTTTCGTGAAATAATTTCCTCAATAAGCGGTACAGATTCCTTAAGCGGCATATCCGGAAAAAAATTTGCCGCGGAGCCCTCTTTGGTCAAACCGAAGGAATTCAGCACCGCCGCCTTTGAAACCGACGGCAGACCCCGTTTTGCTGTAATCTCATCGGCACTGCTCAGCGTTACGTCGGTAACGTCCCAAAGCGTGCCGTCAAGGTCAAATATAACACCGTTTCTTTGCATAAGCATCTTCGTTTAATCGCAGTCAAAAATTGTTTTTTCGGCAATATACCCGCCGTATTTTTCTTTCCAGAGCAAGTGGGGAGCCGATTTATCGTAAAGCGGGAGCGCCGCTTCTTCCATATCTATCTCAATCATAAGGTCATATCGGTTTTTGCGCGTGCTGTTTGATTTTTTGATATCCACGGCGGTTATACCCTCAATATCAAGTGTTTTGGCGAATATCGCCGAAATATCGTCAATATGCTCCGTATACACGAAATCGTTTTTAAATTTCACAATAATATAATGTTTCATAACCCCACCCATACTATTTTAACATAAAAACAAGCGGTTTTCAACAACCGCTTGTAAAGTCTTTTATTTACCGATTTTCCCGAATTTATTAAACGGAAAAACACGAAAAAGCGCTTTGCCCATAACATACCGCTTATCTATCATACCGCCGTCGCCGATACTCAGATACCTGCTGTCTTTTGAATCGTTCCGGTTATCGCCGAGCACGAAGATACAATCTTCGGGGACAGTAACCGGAAAAACAACGTCGCCGCCGTTTCTTGTTCTGTCCATCGGTTCTTTAATATACGGCTCGTCGAGCGCGACGCCGTCAACATAAACCGTGCCGACTTCCCTTCCCGTACCGTCCGCCTCGTAAACGATATTGACCTGCTGACCCTCGGTTGCGATAACGCGCTTGATAATGGGCATCTGCTGCTGGTTGATTTGCTTTGAAGTGTTTTCAAAATTACGGGAGATAACTACTATATCACCGTATTTCGGCTCATAAAACAAATCGCTGATAACCACGCGTTCGCCGTTGAAGAGCGTATCGTTCATTGAACTGCCGTCAATAGTCGGTATCTTAAAAATGAAAATAAACACTATAATAACGGCTATCATCGCCGTAACTATAACGTCAAGCCCTTCAAAAAGCATCGGAAAAGCACTGTCCTTTGAAGGCGGCAAAACATCGCCGAACTCCGCTACGACAAAACGTGAGCCGTCACCGGCGCCCGGAATCTGCAACTCGTCATTCTCCTTTGCCGCGTGTTTCGGCGCCTCCGGTTTCAAATCGTCGTCTTTATCAAGCCATTGTTCATCCACAGCTATCCCTCCTTGTAAAGAGTAGAAAAAAAGGAACAGGGCTAACCCGTTCCTTTTAAGACGCATCAGCCGATAAGCTCTTTAACTTTCGCGGCTTTACCGACTCTGTCACGCAGATAATAAAGTTTCGCTCTGCGAACTTTACCTTTTCTGACAAGCTCAACCTTCGCGACTATCGGTGAATGGAGCGGGAAAACACGCTCAACACCCACGCCGTAAGAAACGCGGCGAACGGTAAACGTCTCCGAAATGCCGGAATTGTTTCTGGCGATAACCGTACCCTCAAAAATCTGGATACGTTCCTTCTCGCCCTCTTTAATGCGTACGTGAACCTTAACTGTGCTGCCGATTATAATTTCGGGAGCGTCCTCTTTAATCTGAGAGGCGGCAAGTTCCTTCAAAACATCCATCAAATTTTCCTCCTTAATTTTTTCAGACGTTCATAAACCGATAAAGCCAGAGGACCGCCCGCTTCAATGTCGATATTTCGGCATTAAACCCACCTTTAAGGAAAAGGTGAAATCAAATGCTTTATGATGATATCACACAAGTCGTAAAAAATCAAGTGTTTTTTTGATAAATGCGCGCTTTCACAAATTGGGTATTGACAAAACCCCTCTTTTAGTGTGATAATATACTTGCTATTTTGTACACTTTTATCTGCGGTGAATGCTTATGCGAGTAATTACGGGCACGGCGCGCGGAAGAAGACTTCTCACTCCGGACGGTGCGGATACAGTCCGCCCCACTTCCGAAAAGGTTAAAGAAGCAATTTTCAGCGCAATACAGTTTGATATTGAAGGCAGAAGAGTGCTCGATTTATTTGCCGGCTCCGGTCAGCTCGGAATCGAGGCGTTGAGCCGCGGTGCGGCAAGCGCAGTTTTTGTTGACAGTTCGGGCACCTCGCTCGGTATCGTAAAGAAAAATCTTGAAATTACCGGTTTTTCGGAAAAAGCCACGGTTATAAACGGCGATTACTCCGCTTTTCTGCTTCGCTGTGATAAACAGTTTGATATCGTTTTTCTTGACCCGCCGTATAAATCGGGCTTTTTGCCTGACGCGCTTGCAAAAGTCAGTCCGCATTTAAGTGATTACGGTTTTGTTTTCTGTGAACATCCGACAGGCGCCGTACTGCCGGATACCGTAAGCGGACTTAAAATCAGGCGCACATATAAATTCGGTACTGTTTCAGTTACGATGTATATAAAGGATGTAACAGATGATGAATAAACGCATCGCCATCTGCCCCGGCAGTTTTGATTGCATCACGCTCGGGCACCTCGATATTATTACCAGAGCCGCCGCGATGTTTGACGAGATAATCGTTGTGGCGATGAATAATCAGGATAAAAAATATACTTTTACCTCAAAAGAGCGTATAGATATGATAAAAAAATCAACCGCAGGCATAAAAAACGTAACGGTTGATTTGTATGACGGTCTTCTCGCAGATTACGCGGCAAAGAAGCATGCCTCGGCGATTATAAAGGGTTTACGCGCAATGTCTGATTTCGAGTATGAATTTCAGATGGCGCTTGCCAATAAAAAACTCAACCCGCAGGTTGAAACGCTGTTCTTGACCACCAGCACCGAGAATATGTACCTCAGTTCAAGTATGGTCAAGCAGATAGCGGTAATGGGCGGCGACGTTTCGGATTTCGTGCCGCCGGTAATTTTGGACGATATTTTGAAAAAACTGTCGCCGAAAGCAAAAAAATGAATTCTTATGTTAAAAATAACGGAGGATGAGTAAAATGAACATTGAAGAATTACTTGAACAGTTTGATGAGGTTCTTGACAGCGGCATTAAGATCCCCGGCAAAAAGACTTTGGTTGACGTTGAGAAGCTCCGCGCGGTCGTTGATGACATACGCCTTAACATTCCCAACGAAATCAGGCAGGCTCGCGGCATAGTTGCCGATCGTGCCGATATCATCACCACCGCAAAGCGCGAGGCGGACGGTATAATCAGAAATGCCGAAGAGCGCGCCAAGGCGATAGTAGCGCAGGAAGAAATCGTTAAAATGGCGCAGGAAAAGGCGACCGAGATCATTGCCAACGCCCAGGCAAAGAGCAAGGAAATGCGCCGCGCCGCTCAGGATTTCGTTGATGATATCATGCGCCGTGCCGATGAGGGTCTTACCTCCAACCTCGGCGAAATCCGCAAGACCAGGGCTATGCTCAAGCAGCAGACCCCCACTCCGATTAACAACGACTGATAACACTTGCCCGGGAATTTTCCCGGGCATTTTTTTTGTCGTTTAATATACGGCTTGCGCCACAGGCGTATATCATACGCGAAGCATATATCATACCGGCGGTTAACGCCTTTGAGCATGATGCGCAAGCCACACCGCGCAAATCTCTTAAAAGTCAGTATTTGACGAAAAAATCCCACGGGTCAAACCGTGGGATTTTCTGTACTTCCTACACTTTGCATATCGATTATTTTTTTACCGTTACCGTCGACGCGCAGGAACACACGCTTATCAAAATAGTCCTTATAAACCTGGGCGCGCAGTTTACGCACATATGTGAATTTAACTCTGCAGCTGTAAACCGTATCGGTATACTTCTGGAATTCACCGCACTGAACATCCTCGTAAGAAGAAGTATCGGAACTAAGCGCAAAACGCGTAAGCGTGGCCTGAACGTTCTTGTAAAAATCGCTCGACGTATCAAAATACTTATTCAATGCGCCGAGTCCGGCTTCATCCTGCATGTGTGCGGCGTAAACCTCGGCGCCGCTTATTGCGAATTCCCCCGTCTCTTTTTTAAGCTGCTCGTCAATTATCTGGCTTACGGCGTATTCGTTATCCGATTTCTGAATTTCAAAGCCGTCGCCCGACGCTTTTATGTTGATATCGGCGTTTAACAAACCGCTTATGGTTGCATAACACGGATGTACCGCGTTTTCGCCGAAATCAAAATCATTTATTTTCGGGAGCGGTAAATGCTCGATATCGCCGTCTTTAATCGGAGTGCCGTTTACCGTCACCTTTGCGCTCGACGGGAAACTGATATTTACAGTTTTATAGATATCCTTTACAACCGATATTTCGCTGACGGTGTAACCCCTGATACCGTACTTACCCTTTTTACTGTCCTTCACAAGCGCTATCGAAAAATAGTTTTCATCGCCGCTTTTTACCGTATAGCATAAATCGCTGCCTTTTGGAACCTGCGACGAGTGATTCAACTCAAAATCCTTTCCGGATACCAACTCCGAAAAGGTTTTCTCGATATTCTCTTTGGTTTCGTAATCCGAAATATTGAGCTTGCATTTGTTTTTCAGCATCCAAAGCTTACCGGTTATTATGTAATCATCGCATATTTTTTGTGCGACAACTTTCGGCTGAGCCGCCTCGTATGTTTTAAGGACGCTGTGCAAAACTGATAATCCGATAACGATTATTAAAGCAAAGCCGGCTAAAACACCGAAATAAATCCTGTAAAAATAATCCCTGCGTGCCATATCTTATCCCCTTACGGTTATTCGGTAACGATGAAAAACGTCGGAATCGTTCGCGGAGGCACAAACGCCTTGTACTTGTTTACAAGGCCCTTTAGCTGGTACTCGTCGAGCGAAGATTTATCCACGTTGTAAACGTCGAAATAATTTCTGTAATAAAGCATTGCCGAGGAACCGCCGTCAAGCATGCCTGCGCTGACCGCGCCGTAAGAAACCATTATATCGATCAGATCGTTACGGGTAGCGCCGATACTGTCCGCCGTTCTGCCGTCAGTCACAAGCATCAGAACCGTGCCGTCCTTACACTGACCTATCGCCGTTCGCTGCGAGGTGCCGGTGTTGTTATCGGCGTAGTAAAGATTTATTTTATCACCGATACTGTCAATAAGTACGTTGCCGTTCTGGAAGGATACGCCGTCACGAATACCGAGCTCGGTTGCTTCCCTTTCAGTCATTCCCTCTTTGCAAATAAGCTTATTGTTTCCGTCAAAGCCTATAAAAGTACGTCTGAGTCCGTCGCTCCAAACCTTTTTACCTTCCGAAAAAGTAATGCCCATAGGCGCGGCGCCGCTGCCGCGACCGCCGACATCCGAAAACTCGCCGCCGTTTATCGCCGCAAGACACCGGTATTTTTCCGCAATATCAAATATACGCATACCTCTTACCGCGGATTTGAAATTATCGGACGACACGCCCACCTTGACCCTTGAAGGGTCGTCAATTATGAGCATATACGCCTTAAAGCGCGGCTTGGTAAAGTATACGAGTTTAAGACCGTTATCGTCAGGCTCAATATTCTTTGTGCTTTCCGTACCGACATAGTTTTGCGCATCAACGGTATCTACATTGACCTTTTCGCTTTCTTTAAGTATATCGTTTACCCGCGATTTCGACATAAAAAGATACGGTACCCATTTTGTAGCGCTCGCCTGCTTTGCCGAAAGCACAAGCATATTGCAAATACTCTCGCTCGGGCCGTGCGCCACCATAAAGCCCGCGCAATAAACCGCGACAAGAACGACAAGCAAAAAAGTACCGATGCAAAGCGATGTTCTGCGTACTATGCGGGCAACGGTATTTCTCTTTTTTCTTCTAAACCTGTAGTCAGACATTTTTTCCACCCTTAAAAACCCAAGATTTCTGTATTCTGAAGCTGATCAGGAAAATTACAGTATCAACAAATATTTTTATGACGCTGCTGCCGAAAGAATGTGCGCCGAATATAACCGTAAGCAAAGTGACCGCGCCCGCGGAAACGAGCATTTGCGGAATCGCCAAAGCGTAATACTTGAAAAGCGTCTTTTTGATTTGCTGTTTGTTTTCAAAAACCTTCGTCTTGTTTATGTAATAATTTATTCCCGAAGAAATCGCGCGCGCGCAAACCGTCGCGACTATAGGTATCATAGGCGACGAGTCCGGAAACAGCCGTGAAAACAGTACGCTGAATAAATAAAACAGCGATATATCCGCTATAAAGGAAATGAACGAACTCAAAATATAATTTATAAGAAATCTATATATGCGCACTGAATCGCGGACGGGTCTGAAATGCGTCGCTTTGTTTTCATCAAGATAAACCGTTTCAATCGTGATTTCTTTAATGCCGACGTTCTCACCTATGCACCGCAGAAGCATATTGGTTTCATACTCAAACCTGTCGCCGCTGATATCGCAAAGAAAATCAAGCAGGCACACCGGAAAACCGCGCAGTCCCGTCTGTGTATCGGAAATCGCCTTTCCGCACAGTGTCTTAAAAATAAAAGAGGTCACTTTATTGCCGAAGCGGCTTTTGCCCGGAACGTCCTCACCCGAAAAATCCCTGCAGCCGAGCACTATCTCACGCTTATCGCTTATCTCCAGAGCGCATTTCATCACGTCGTCCGGCGTATGCTGACCGTCGCCGTCCGCCGTTACAACACCGTAAGCGTCCGGATAATTCTCTTTTATATATGCAAACGCGGTTTTAAGCGCCGCGCCCTTGCCGCGGTTTACTTCGTGGGTTAGAATTGTTACATTATTGCTTTCCGCGGGAAAATTCTTCTTATGTGCAAAGTCGCTGCCGTCATCCACCAAAACAATATTCTCAAATCCGATATCGAGCATGCCTTTTACCGTTTTGGCAAGCTGTTCATCGGGATTAAGCGAGGGTATTACGAGAAATATTTTATTCGCCATCGTTCCACCTTTTTCGACATAAAATACCAGTATTATTCTATCGCAAAGGCACTGCAAAATCAATTTACAAACAGGTTACAATAATTACATTTTTGTAAATAATAAAGCCGGCGAGAAGTGCCCCGCCGGTCGCGATTTTTGTTATTCTAATTCTTTATTCTCGAAGTAATGGATACGGATTTACCCAAGAGCCGTTCTTCTGTATACCTATATGCAGATGAGGTCCTGCGGAATCGCCGGTCGTGCCGACGTAGCCTATCACCTGACCCTGTTTTACCCGTTGTCCCACCGATACTATGATACTTGTGGCATGAGCGTAGAAAGCAACGTATTTCGCGGAAGAGCCGTTTATAGTCATAGTACCGTGATTTATTGCGCAGCAATTGCCGTAGCTCGCATATCCGCTCTTTCCCTGCGCGGCGGTCCATGAGTTGTTCGCCATGTAAACCTCGCCGTCGGCAATGGCGAGAATAGGTCTGCCGGAAATGCCGCCGCCCGATATATCCATGCCGCTGTGGAAGCCTCTGCCGCGGGGACCGAACGGGCTTGAAATACCGTAATATCCCGCCACAGGCCACATAAATCCGGTGCTCGGGTTTAAAAACGTTGAAGCGGCGCCGTTTACAGTAATATTATTCTGAAATTCAAAATCAACGATTATTTCACTATATTCATCACTTGAATAAATATCAACGCTCCAGTCCGAAAGATACTGGAAAAAGCGGGTCAGATCCTTATTGTTGCAGCCGCCGTCACCGTTGATATCAAGCGCTATCTCGTTGACCTCAACATTCCAGCCCGAGAGGTACTGAAACAGCTTGGTCAAGTCCTTGTTATTTGTCTCGCCGTCGCCATTTATATCCCCCGCCCCGGTATATAGGGGCGAAAAATTGCAGTACCAGTCGGCATTTTTGAGAAAATCATCGCCGTAAACGGCTGTTTCAATATCCGCCATTTCGTTTCTTGTACCGGCATAGTAGACGCTTTTAAGCTCCTCACAATCATTGAATGCGTCATTTACCGATTTAATACTTTGAGGCAAATACACCCTTTCAAGCGCACTGCAACCCGAAAACGCTTCGTATTCGATTTTTTCCAGTCCCTCCGGCAGTATAACGCTTTCAAGATTTGTACAGCCGTAAAAGGTTCTGTACTCAACGGTGCCGACGTCTCCGGAAACAACGATACCGACAAGATTTTCACACTCCGAAAACGCACAACAGGCAATACCCGCCGTGGTTATCGGAACGCTGAAGTACCCGGATATGTCACTGCTTGCCTTTATAAGATAATTACCGATATAAAGCACGCCGCCGGTCCAGTTTTCCTCGTTATTATAATACGCCGTGCCCTCAAAGGCATGTTCACCAATATATTCGGCACCGTCCGCAATCATAATACCCGATAATTCTTTACAGCCGTAAAAGGCGTTATACCCTATCGCTGTCACACTCTCGGGAATAATAACGCTTTGAAGCGCCGTGCAGTCGGAAAAGGCGCTCTCCCCTATTGAAGCCACCCCGCTCGGAATAACAACACTCGTGATGCCTTTACAGCCCTCAAAGGCGAGCCAATCAATAGCGTAAACCGGAAAGCCGCCGAGGGTTTCCGGTATGACCAATTCACCGGCGGCGGTATCATCGACAACTCCCGAAATATGCGCCTTGTTATCGTTTACCCAAAACAGAAAATTGTCTTCCTGCGTTACGTCCGCCGACGAAAAGACGGGTATAAGCTGTAAAACCATAAGCACGGACAGTATCACCGAAAATATCTTTTTTCTCATCACACATACCTCCAACAATAAAAAGTGCGTAGCCGAAGCCACGCACAAAAAACGCATGACTCCGATTGTCGCCAAACAAATTAACACAACGCATAACTAAGCATGTGCATTAAGAGTATGCATTTTTATCAAAAGATAAAAAACATACTTAGTATGCGCAAAAAACGCTAATTTGTTCGGCAGTCTAATTTTAGCACCGAAAAAGAAATCTGTCAAGTTATACTTAAAGCTCATAGAAAAAGCACACGGCGTTTCGCCGCGTGCTTCAGTCTGTCGAGAAACCCAGATTTTTAGTTTTTATGCGGCGACAAGCCGCATAAAGCTTTTCCGGCGACATGTGCGGCGGAAAAACTCCTTGTGGGTGAAAACCGCCTTTTGAAACTTAACAAGCAAGAAGCAAAATCAATTTAAAATCAAAAACAAAAATATACGAACAAATATCAAAAAACTTAAAAAAGCGGTTTTCAAGGGGCGTGTGTGGTACCGGCGAACGGCACTTCCGTCCGGGAAAGTGTCACATCATCAGTTCACAAACAAGATTTGAATGTTCAAGAGCGTTATCGAGGCTCTTGCCGGATATGAGGCACGCCTCGTCGTAAAGCAGTTTGGTGTACTTACCGAATTTTTCCTTATCGCTTTGGAAGAGGTCTTTAAGCTTTTCGGTCACGGGGTGGTCGGCGTTGATTTCAAGCACAAGGGTCGCTTTAACGGCGTTTTCCTTTGCTCCGGGCATGGAATTAAGCACCTTTTCCATTTCAAGCGAAATACCGCCCTCGCTTGTAAGGCAAACGGGATGCGTTTGCAGTTTGCCGGTAAGGCGCACGTCGCTTACTTTGCCTTCGAGCGTCTTTTTCATTTCGGCAAGCATATCCTTTGCCGCCTCGTTTTTCTCGGTAAGTTCTTTTTTCTCGTCATCCGTGCCTAAATCGAAATCGTTATCACAGATGTTCACGAACTTTTTACCGTCATACTCGCCGAGCATTTTAAGCGCAAATTCATCTACGTTATCGGTCAGATAAAGAAGCTCGTAGCCTTTTGATTTGACTGTATCAGTCTGCGGAAGTACATCGATTTTCTCCCTGCTTTCACCGCACGCGTAGTAAATGGCGGTCTGGCTTTCAGGCATACGCTCGGTATATTCCTTTAAGGTCACATACTTATTCTCCCTGCTTGAAGTAAACAAAAGCAGGTCCTTTAAGTTTTCCTTGTTTGCGCCGTAAGCGTCATATGCGCCGAATTTAAGCTGAACGCCGAACGAAGAGAAAAACTTTTCATAAGTTTCGCGCTCGGTTTTAAGCATTTTTTCAAGCTCGCTTTTAATCTTTTTCTCAACGGTTTTTGCTATTAGCTTGAGTTGTGCGTCGTGTTGAAGCATTTCGCGGGAAATGTTGAGCGAAAGGTCCTCGCTGTCGATAATGCCCTTAACAAAGCTGAAATAATCCGGCAGCAGATCCGCGCATTTATCCATTATAAGCACGCCGCGCGAATAGAGTTGAAGTCCTTTTTCAAACTCTTTTGTGTAATAATCAAAAGGCGGTTTTTCGGGGATGAAAAGAAGCGCGTTAAAGGTCGCCTGTCCCTCGGTTTTGGTATGTATAACTCTTACGGGGTCGGTAAAATCGAAGAATTTTTCCTTATAGAAACTGTTGTATTCCTCGGGTTTTATATCCTTTTTATCCTTTTTCCAGATAGGCACCATACTGTTAAGTGTCCTGTCCTCAACTACGTCTTCAAACTCACCCTCTTTGCCCTCGACCGGTTTTTTGGTGGTAAATTTCATCTTTATCGGGTGACGGATATAATCGGAATACTTGCGCACAAGCGCGCTTATGCGGTACTGGTCGAGAAATTCATCATAGTTTTCCTCTTCTGTCGACTCCCGGATTTTAAGAGTCACCACAGTACCGACGTCCGCCTTTTCACACGGTTCGACGGTGTAGCCGTCCGCTCCCTTCGATTTCCAGCGGAAAGCGGAATCGGCGCCGAACGCCTTTGATTCGACCGTAACCTCGTCGCTGACCATGAACGCGGAATAAAAACCGACGCCGAACTGACCGATGATATCAACATCGTCAACCTTTTCGTTATCGTTCTTAAAGTTAAACGAACCGCTTTTGGCTATCGTGCCGAGATTTGTATCAAGTTCCTCCTCGGTCATACCGCAGCCGTTATCAATGACTTTAAGCGTGCGCGCGTCCTTATCAAGCTCGATACGTATCACGAAATCATCCGCCGCAATGCCTACCGAATTATCGGTAAGCGACTTGAAATAAAGCTTATCAAGCGCGTCGGACGCATTTGATATCAGCTCGCGCAAAAAGATTTCCTTATGGGTATAAATCGAGTTTATCATCATATCCATAAGTTTTTTTGATTCCGACTTAAACTGTTTTGTTTTCATAATTTACCACCTGTTTTTATTATTCTTTCGTGAACGTGAATTCACCGTTATTAAAATCACATACCACCGTATCGCCGTTCTTTATCGAGCCGTCAAGTATTCTTTCGCTCAACTTATCCTCGATATCGTTTTGAATCTCGCGGCGAAGGGGTCTCGCGCCGTAGGTGTCGTCAAAGCCCTTTTCAGCAAGCTTTTCGGTAACCGCGTCGGTAAAGCGCGCGGTTATATTGAGATTTGAAAGCCGCTTATTGAGATTTTCGAGCATTTTTGACGCTATCGTTTTGATTTCGTCTTTATTCAGTCTCGAAAAGACGATTATATCGTCGACACGGTTCAAAAATTCCGGTCTGAAGGCGTTTTTAAGTTCGCCGAGCACCTTTTCCTTAATATCCGTTTTGTCACCGTTATCGGCGGAATTATCGCCGAATCCGAAGCTTACCTTTTTCTCGGTTATGAGACGAGCGCCGATATTTGAGGTCATTATTATTACCGTATTCTTAAAATCGACTTTTCTGCCCTGCGAATCGGTAAGGATACCGTCTTCAAGGATTTGAAGCAATATATTGAAAACGTCCGGGTGCGCTTTTTCGATTTCATCGAAAAGCACGACCGAGTACGGATTTCTTCGCACTTTTTCGGTAAGCTGTCCGCCCTCGTCAAAGCCGACGTATCCGGGAGGCGAGCCGATAAGGCGCGATACCGTGTGCTTTTCCATATATTCCGACATATCGAGCCGTATCATCATATTCTCACTGCCGAACATCGCCTCGGCAAGCGCCTTGCAAAGCTCGGTTTTACCTACGCCGGTAGGACCGAGGAATATAAACGAGCCGATAGGTCTTTTCGGGTCTTTAAGCCCTACTCTGCCCCTGCGTATCGCCTTTGCCACTGCGCTTACCGCCTCGTTCTGACCGATAAGCCGGTTGTGCAGCTCGTCTTCAAGTTTAAGAAGACGCGCGCTCTCCTCTTCGGTAAGTTGAGCGACCGGTACGCCCGTCCAGGAGGATACGATTTCGGCTATCGTTTCGGCGGTGACTTCACCCGAAGTGTGCGCGTTTTGCTCATGCCACTTCGCCTTTTTATCTTCAAGCTCTTTTGTTTTTTCGCCGATGTCATCGCGTATTCCGGCGGCGCGCTCAAATTCCTGCGATTTTATCGCGTCTTCCTTTTCCGCCTGAAGCGCTGATATCTGCTTTTCGAGTTCTTTAAGGTCGTCAGGCGCGGCGGACGCGGCAAGTCTTACCTTTGAAGCCGCCTCGTCTATAAGGTCTATCGCCTTATCCGGCAGATATCTGTCGTTTATATATCTTGCGGAAAGCTTTACAGCCGCGGTTACCGCCTCATCGGTTATTGTAACCTTATGGTGCGCCTCGTATTTATCCTTTAAGCCTTTAAGTATCAAAACAGCGTCTTCCTCGCTCGGCTCGGATACTGTTACCGGCTGGAAACGCCGTTCAAGCGCGGCGTCTTTTTCAATATTTTTGCGGTACTCGCTTATAGTAGTAGCGCCTATTACCTGAAAATCACCGCGCGCGAGCGACGGTTTAAGAATATTCGCCGCGTCGGTAGAACCCTCCGCCGAGCCGGCACCGATAATGGTGTGCACCTCGTCGATAAACAGTATGGTATCGGACGATTTTTTAACCTCGTTTATAACTGATTTAATACGCTCTTCAAAATCGCCTCTGTATTTAGTGCCGGCGACCATTCCGGTAAGGTCAAGCGAAAAAACGCGCTTGCCCGCGAGTATCTCGGGAACATCGCCTGAAACTATCTTTGCCGCCAGACCCTCTACGACCGCCGTTTTGCCAACGCCCGGCTCGCCTATTAAGCAGGGGTTGTTTTTTGTTCTGCGGCATAATATCTGTATTACTCGCTCTATCTCCTGCTCCCTGCCGATCACCGGATCAAGCTTGCCTTTTTTCGCAAGTTCGGTAAGGTCGACGCCGTATTTATTAAGTCCCGATTTCTTTGCGCCTTTTTCCTTGCCCTGCGGGGATGAAAAATCATCCTGCGAATCGCCCTCGGGGATATCCTCGGCGTTTATGCCCGCCTCGCTTAAAACGCGCTCGGTAAGTGACGGAATGTCAACACCGAGTTCGGTTAAAAACCTTATTGCGTAGCTTTCCGCCTCGCTTAAAACCGCTATAAGGATATGCTCCGTGCCAACGAATTTCTTACCGAGACCCGCACAGCCGGAAATCGCCGATTCTATTACCCTTTTCGCCCTCGGGGTGAAATAGTCCGGCGAAAGGCGCGTAGGCGTGCCTACGCCTATGCTCTTTTTCATCTGCTCTTCAATATTTTCGGCGGTAACGCCGTACTCGCCGAGCACCGCCGCGGCGACGCCGCTGCCGACGCGCAAAAGTCCCAAAAGCAGATGCTCACTGCCTACGTAGGTGTGTCCCAAACTTTGCGCGGAGCTTATCGCCTGATTAAGCGCCTCGTTCGCTTTTTCGGTAAATCCCGTAAAATTGTACCTCATAACAAATGCCTCCTTAGCCTCATTTGAGCTTATTTGAGCGCATTTCTCACCATTTCTGCACGGGAAATATCGCGCTCGTCCTCCGTCATATCGCCGTAGGTTTTCATCAGCATATACGGCTGACCCTCAATGAGTATTTTTATCGTGTTGATATCTTCTTTGATAACGCCCGTGTTTATGCCGAGCTTTACTCTGCATATAAGGGTTATCAGTTCGGCGCTCGAAAGCACCCGCGCGTATTTGAGTATACCAAGTGCGCGCATACATAAATCCTCGGTTTTGATTTTATCAAGTTTCTTTTGCAATTCCCTCTCTTTTTGTATCAGCTGACCGGTTATGATTTTAAGGTTATCCACGGCGTTTTTCTCGCTTATGCCGAGAGTTACCTGATTGGATATCTGGTAAAGCGAACCGGCGGCGTTTGAGCCTTCGCCGTACATACCGCGAACGGTATAACCTATTTTATTTACCGAGCGCGACAGTTTCTGAATATCGCCGTTACTTTCACTGACCGGCAGATGAAGCATAACCGAGGCGCGAAGCCCCGTGCCGAGATTGGTCGGACATTCGGTAATAAATCCGAGCGTACCGTCAAACGCCATATCCAGCCGCTCACAGAGCAAATCATCGATACTTTCGGCTATCTCGTACGCCTTTTCGAGCTGCAGACCCGGCATTATGATCTGTATACGGATGTGGTCCTCCTCGCCTATCATAATGCTCACGGATTCATCCTCTGAAAGGATTATCGCCTTATTATCCGAATTCAATACAAATTCGCGGCTCGCGATATGCCTTTCGAGCATGGAAAGACGCTCGTTCTCGGGAACGTCCTTCATATCGATATATTTAAGTCTTTTCGCTGCCGGCGAGTCGCTGCCTATAATCGCCTCTTTGATTTTCGCGTTGACTTCGAGCCGCTGCGCGTCACTCATACGCGCCGGGAACGGATAACCGTTAATATTCCTCGCAAGACGTATGCGGGTGCTTACGGCGATGTCGCCGTCCGGCGCTTCCATATTATACCAACAGCTCATCCCTGCGCCTCCATTTCACGTATCTTATCGCGCACCTGCGCCGCCTGCTCGAATTTTTCCTCGCTGACAAGCTTTGCAAGCTCGGCTTTAAGGTCAGAGAGCGTGTTTGAGCCTTTTTCTTTCGCAGTCGCTTCGGCGCTTCTGCCCGGTATTTTGCCAACGTGCTTTACCGAGCCGTGCACTCTTTTAATATACGGCAAAAACTCTTCGTAAAAGGTTTTATAACATTCGGGGCAACCCGCCTTGCCGGTTTCGGCAATATCCGAAAAGGTGCTTCCGCAGCACTTGCAGCGCGCCCCGCCGCTCGGCGAGCCGAGCGACATCACGTCGCCGAACATTGAGGAAAGCATACCGCTTAAACCGTTATCCGTAAAAGTATCAACGCCCTGCTTCGCGGCGCATTCGGCGCAAAGGTGGCTTTCCTTCGCCACGCCGTTAATCACCGAACGTATATGAGTTGTAGCAACGTTTTTCTTGCATATTTCGCACAACATAAAATCATTCCCTTTCAAATCAAAGTTGTACCAAAAGCATTTCTTTAAGAATCGAAGCGCGAACCGCGTTTCTTATCGCCGGCGGAAGCGCGTGCATAACGTTTTTTGAAATTGCGGAGTCCATCAGCCGCGCGCTGTGCTTATCGATAAGACCCGACTGGTAGCAGTTTTCTATAAGAATACGTGCGCTCATGGAATCGATTTCGTCGCCTATCGAGTTAATTATATGCATGATAGCCGAGGAACTGTCCAAAACGACGCGCCGTATTCTGATATAGCCTCCGCCGCCTCGCCTGCTTTCGATGATAAATCCGTGCTCGGGCGTAAAGCGCGAGGAAAGAACGTAGTTAATCTGGCTCGGCGCACAGCCGATACCGTTCGCAAATTCGTTACGCTGAATTTCCGCCGTGCTCTCGTCGGACTCGTCAAGTAATTCGAGTATTCGTTCTGTAATCAAATCGCTGATCCTCATATTCATCACCTTTTTGACCTTTCCTGACCTTTATTATACACCAAAGTCAGTAAAAGTCAATAGTTAAATCAAAAAAATTTTGTAACACCGCAAAAACACGCCGCATAGTATGTGTTGAAAGACGAAAAAGGAGGTCTTTATATATGTGTAACAACGGTTTTGGCGGAAACTGCACCTGGGTTCTTATCCTCATACTCTTGCTCACCTGCTGCTGCGGCAACAACGATAACGGCTGCGGCTGCGGCTGCAACTAAGTCCCGAAAACGCCGGTGAGGTCACCCCTCACCGGCGTTTTTTTATCAGATGACAGAGGTCAGATATCAGACATCAGACATCAGACGCGATGTATCTGCGGCGCATAAAATAGGTAAAAGGTAAGATGTAAGAAGTAAGAGGTAATGTGCCTGCGGCGCATATAAAAAGCGGTCGGTCGGGACGCCCGACCCTACAAAATATCAATTAAATTGCCCGCACATCGTAGGGGATGGCGTCCCCGACATCCCGTTCTCATAATGATTTGACCCTATGACCGTGAATTGCGTTAAAACGCATTTCGGTATCTGCGGCGCATATAAAAACCGGGCGATTCGTGAATCGCCCCTACAAAATATCAATTAAATTGATACGCAAAACGTAGGGGCGGATATCATCCGCCCGCTTTCGTATTACACATATATTAAATTATCAACAGCGCCACGCCTCTGACCGCGAGCGCGATAAGCCACGCCACCGCGCACTGACCCACTACAATGACCGCCGCCCAGCCGCGGCCTATCTCACGGCGTATCGCGGCAACCGCCGCAACGCAGGGCGTATAGAGCAGGCAAAAAACGAGCAGCGCCAGAGCCGAGGCAAGACCTATAAGCGAGGTAAGCTCCGCCGTACCGCCGAAAAGCACCGAAACGGTGGAAACAACGCTTTCCTTTGCCATAAAGCCGGCTATAAGCGAGGTGGATATTCGCCAGTCGCCGAAACCGAGCGGCTTGAAAATCGGGGCAATAAAGCCCGCTACGGCGGCGAGCATACTATCTTTTGAATCGTTTACGAGGTTAAGGGTGAAATTGAAGCTGCGCAGGAACCATATCACCATAGAGGCGATGAAAATTACCGTAAAGGCGCGGGATAAAAAGTCTTTCGCCTTATCCCACAAAAGGCGCGAAACGTTCTTTACGCCGGGCATTCTGTAATTAGGCAGTTCCATAACAAACGGCACCGCCTCGCCCTTAAAGAGCGTACCCTTGAATATAAACGCCAGCAGTATCGCGGTGATTATTCCGAGCAGATAAAGACCTATCATAACAAGCCCGCCGTATTTCGGGAAAAACGCCGCGGTGAAAAAGGCGTATATCGGCAGTTTTGCCGTACAGCTCATAAAGGGGGTTAAAACGACCGTCATTTTACGGTCGCGCGCGGAGGGCAGAGTTCTGGTCGCCATAACCGCGGGCACGGTACAGCCGAAACCGATAAGCATAGGCACGATACTTCTGCCCGAAAGACCCACGCGGCGCAAAAGCTTATCGGTGACAAACGCGATACGCGCCATATAGCCGCTGTCTTCAAGCAGCGAGAGGAAGAAAAACAGAGTAACTATAATAGGTATGAATGTGATAACACTGCCTACGCCCTTGAAAACGCCGTCTATTATCAGCGAACGAATCACCGCGTTTACACCGGTACGGTTCAAAAAGCCGTCGGTAATCTCGGTAAGCCGGTCAACGCCGGTATCGAGAAGCGACTGCAAAAACCCGCCTATTACGTCAAACGTAAGCCAGAAAACAGCCGCCATTATCGCTATAAAGGCGGGTATCGCGGTATATTTGCCGGTAAGAAGCGCGTCTATTTTGCGGCTTCGTATCTGCTCTTTACTCTTCTTTGGCTTAACCACACAAGCGGAGCAAAGCTTATTTATAAAGGAAAAGCGCATATCCGCTATCGCGGCGGCGCGGTCGAGCCCGCGCTCTTTTTCCATTTGAATGATGATATGCTCTATAAGCTCGTGTTCGTTCTCGGTAAGCTCTAAACGTTCGGCAACGATACTGTCGCCCTCAATGAGCTTGCACGCCGCAAAACGCACCGGTATCCGCGTTTCAAGGCAATGGTCCTCTATAAGGTGCATTATACCGTGAATTGCCCTGTGCACCGCGCCGCCGGCGGCGTTTTTATCGCAAAAATCAGTCCTGCCGGGCTTTTCGGAATACTTTGCTATATGCACCGCGTGGCGTATGAGCTCGTCAACGCCCTCCCGCTTCGCCGCGGAAATGGGGACTACCGGTATGCCGAGCATATCTTCCATTTCGTTTATAAGCACGGTGCCGCCGTTGCCGCGCACCTCATCCATCATATTGAGCGCCAGCACCATGGGAGTATCAAGCTCCATAAGCTGCATGGTAAGATACATATTACGCTCGATATTCGTGGCGTCAACTATATTTATAATGCAGGTCGGCTTTTCATCAATAATAAACCGGCGGGAAACTATTTCCTCACTGCTGTAAGGCGAAAGCGAATAAATACCGGGCAGGTCGGTAACGAGGGTATCGGGATAGCCCTTTATCTCGCCGCTTATCCTGTCTACCGTGACGCCGGGAAAATTGCCGACGTGCCGGTTAGCGCCCGTAAGCTCGTTGAAAAGCGTGGTTTTGCCGCAGTTCTGATTTCCGGCGAGCGCAAATGTCATCTGCTTGCCCTTCGGAAGCTTTTCGCCGGATTTGGTATGATACTTTCCCTCTTCACCGAGACCCGGGTGCTCGATTTTGCTTTTTGCCGAATCGCCGTTTCCTGTATTGCCGTCCGGTAAATCCACGCGCTCGATATCAATTTTTTTCGCGTCGTCTACCCGCAGTGTAAGCTCATACCCGTGAAGCTGCAGCTCCATAGGGTCGCCCATCGGCGCGAGCTTTATAAGCGTTGCGTACGCGCCGGGTATCACACCCATATCGAGAAAATGCTGTCTTAGTGCGCCGGTACCGCCAACTGCTTTAACTACCGCGCTCTCGCCCGGTTTTAATTCATTAAGTGTCATGTAAAAAAACTCCTGAAACGCCCGAAGAAACGCTTATTAAAAGCGAAAAGGCGGCAAGCCAAACCGTACTGTGTTCGGCTGCCGCCAGATTCAAGCCATCGGGCTAAAATTGCGATAATCAGTCATTATTAAAGAATTTCATAACCTCGCCGTATGACTCGTCATCATCATCGGAGCTTGAAGTGATAAGTGTCTCTAAATCAGAGGCGCCCTTCTTCTTAGCATCACCGAGACCGGTGGCGACAACGGTTACGCGAATGGTATCCTCGAGACTGTCATCAAGCTGAGCGCCCCAGATGATGGTCGCATCCGGATGAGCCATATTGGCAATGATGGAGGAAGCAAGTTCAACCTCTTCAAGACCGATATCATCGGAACCTGTAATGCTGATGATCACGCCGCGGGCGTTATCCATAGAGGTCTCGATAAGCGGACTTGTGATAGCCGCTTTCGCCGCCTGCTCCGCCTTATCTCTGCCGGTGGCGACGCCAACGCCCATGTGAGCGTAACCCGCATCAGCCATAATCGACTTAACGTCGGCAAAGTCAAGGTTAACAAGAGCGGTAACGTTAATAAGCTCGGAAATGCTCTGAACGCCCTGACGGAGAACGTCATCAGCGATATTGAAGGCGTTTTTGAAGGTTATCTTCTGCTCGGAAACATATTTAAGTCTCTCATTCGGGATTACAACAAGGCTGTCAACCTGCTCGCTTAAAGCAGCAATGCCCGCTTCAGCCTGAGCCATACGTTTTTTACCCTCAAAGGCGAAGGGCTTTGTAACTATACCAACGGTAAGAATACCGAGCTCTTTCGCGATAGCCGCAACTATCGGAGCAGCACCGGTGCCGGTACCGCCGCCCATACCCGCGGTAATGAATATCATATCGGCGCTGCGGATAGCCGCCGCGATTTCATCGCGGGACTCCTCAGCCGCGGCACGGCCGTTATCGGGATTACCGCCCGCGCCTAAACCGTTTGACGATTTCTCACCTATCTGAATTTTCTGATCGGCTTTTGAAAGGAAAAGCGCCGCCTTATCGGTATTGATGGCAATAAACTCAACACCGCGAACTCCGGCGTTAACCATACGGTTAACAGCGTTACCGCCGCCGCCGCCGACACCTACAACTTTAATCTGAACTACGTTTTCCATCTCTTCTGCAACTTCAAATGGCATTTACAATTCCTCCGTTTATGTAAAATTTGAATATTATACACCATAATATATAACGATATTAACACACATCTTTTCAAATTTCAATACTTTTATTACAATTTATTTTCGAAAAAGCTAATTTTCTCCCGTAAAGAATGCTTTTTTGTCGTTTTCCGACCATAATTCGAGATTTATTTTGCCTTTTTTACCGTCCATTCCGGTTATCATCCCGGCAAGATGGTCTATTTTCTTTTCAAGATTTTCCCTGCTGCCGAGATTTACGTCGAACCGGTCTTCAACCCGTATTTTCAGATGTACGGTATCGGTAATGTCAATACTGTTAAGCTTTATGTTTTTTTCCGCCGGATAAGAAGAAAGCGTTTCAAACAATTCCTTTTGGTTGTCGTCCTTAAACCCGACGTTTTCGGCGATTTGAAATTCAACACCGTCCGCGGCGACCTCTATCAAGCCCGCGGGCAATTCCGTCACCGGGTTTTCGTCGAGTACGCGGGTATTCTTATTCGTGAGTATATAGCCGCCCCCGGTCCTGAAAGCAAAATACTCTTTTGCGTCGGTTACGGTAATGATAACGGTATCCGGAAATTTGCGCTTAATCTTAACGCTTTCGATATACGGAAGCTTTTTAATGATGCTTTGTTCCGTCTTTTTCTGTGAAACCGAAAGAATGGGAGTTTTATCCCCTATTCCGCTTGCCTCGATTATTTGTTCTGCGGTGTATAACTCACCGCCCCTGACATCGATACTTTTAACGGGAAAAAGCTTTATGCGCGCAAGCACGGCAAATACGGCGGCGCATAACAAAAGCAAAACGGCAGATATGATAATAAGTCTGCGTTTGACTATCTTTTTTCTGCGCATAGCGCGCTTTGCCTCAATTTCCGTAAGTTGTTTTTTCATCGTCCGTTCCTTTACAATTCAATAATATCCGCTCCGAGCGTTCTGAGATTATTTGCTAAATCCTGATAGCCGCGCATCACATGACAGAGATTACCTATTCTGCTTTCGCCGTTCGCCTTTAACGCCGCAATAATAAGCGCCGCGCCGCCGCGAAGGTCGGTGCAGTTACACGGTGCGGCTGAAAGCTCACTTACACCGTCGATTACCGCGACGCGCCCGAAAACCTTTATTCTTGCGCCGAAACGCGAAAGCTCATCGGTAAAACCGAAGCGATTTTCAAATATGCTTTCGCTTATGACCGAAGTCCCGCACGCCACGCTAAGCGCGCTTAAAAGCACAGGCCCCGCGTCTGTCGGAAAGCCGGGATAAACGCGTGTTTTGACCGATTTGACGGCGTTAAGCCGCTCCGGCGCCGTTATAATAACGTCGCCGTCAAGGAAGCTAACTTCACAGCCCGCCTCTCTGAATATTTCGCTTACCGCCGTAAAGTGACCGGGTATTACGTTTTTAACGGTTACACTGCCGCCGGTTATCGCGGCCGCCGCCATATAGGTTGCCGCTTCTATTCTGTCCGGAATAACGGTATGCTCCGCGCCGGTAAGTCGCCGCACGCCGCGTATTACTACCGTATCCGTACCGCCGCCGGATATATCCGCACCGCATTTTATGAGAAAATCGGTAAGGTCTTTGATTTCCGGCTCCCGTGCCGCGTTATACACCGTGGTTGTTCCGTTTGCCAGGGCGCCCGCCATAATGATATTTTCGGTAGCGCCAACGCTCGGAAAATCAAGCACGATTTCCGCGCCGTCAAGACCGCCTGAAGCGTCAAAAATCAGTTTTCCCCCGTTTTCTCTGACATTAGCGCCCATCTTTTTCAGCGCCGACAGATGTATGTCAATGGGTCGCGGTCCGAGTCTGCACCCGCCGGGCGCGCTTATCACCGCGTGACCGGTCCTCGACAGTATTGCTCCGAGAAACATAACCGACGATCTCATTTTAAGCATAAGTGATTCGGGTATTTCCGCGCTTTCGGGATATTTTGATATTATTTCGATATCCGCCCCGTTCATACTCCAGCCAAGACCTAGGGATTCAAGTATATTAAGCGCGGCGTATACGTCGGTAAGCTCCGGGCAGTTATGTAATACGCTTTTGCCGGTTAAAAGCACGGTTGAGCATATAAGCGGCAGTACGCTGTTCTTAGCCCCGTGGATACTGACGGCGCCCGAAAGTCTTTTGCCGCCCTTAATTATGAGATTTTGCATAAAGCGCCTCCCGATGGATACTACAATCCATACTATGCGGAAGCCGCTTTTTTGTCATTATTGAGGGTATTACGCGTTTGTATAAAGCTTCATTATCACTTCATATATTCGCTCATTGGCGTCGGTTATGGCAATTTTCTTTGCCGCAGAGGACATTTTTTCAAGTCTCGGCTTATTTTCAATAAGCCCTTCGACTGTCTCGATGAGTTTTTCCGCGGTGAGGTCTTTTTCCTCTATTATTTCCGCCGCGCCGGCGCGTTTTAACGTCATGGCGTTATGGAACTGATGATTCTCGGCAACGTACGGCGACGGTATCAGAATAGCAGGTTTGCCCATCGCGGTTATCTCGCTGAGCGTTATGGCGCCCGCCCTTGAAATCACAAGGTCCGCCGCCGCCATACATTCGTTCATATTTTTAATGTACTCGCGAACGTCTACTTCCTCGCTCAGCACTATACCCTTTTCTTTGAAATCGTTTTTCATGGTTTCAAAGCCGGCTTTGCCCGTACCGTGAATGTGATAAAAACGTTTTGTGTTATTATGCCACTCGATAAGTCCCTCAACGGCGAGATTTATATACTTTGCCCCGAGCGAACCGCCGAACGAAAGAAGCAGAGGACGTTCGTCAAGGCCTAAAGATTTTCTCGCAACTTCGCGCGAGGTGTTGAGCAGTTCCCGCCTTACGGGATTACCGGTAATATACGGCTTTGATTTAAGTTTCATATATTTTTGAGCCTCGGGCATGGCGAGCATAACGGCGTCAACCTTACCGGCGAGCATTTTCGTCGTAACGCCGGGAAACGCGTTCTGCTCGTGAATCGCGGTTTTAATACCGAGTTTTGCCGCCTGGCTGAGTACCGGTCCGCTGACGTAACCGCCCGTACCCACTACGACGTCGGGCTGAAGCTCTTTAAGGATTTTGCGCACGTTTACCGAGGCGGTCGCCGCGAGCGATACCGCCTTTACATTTTTAATCATATCCTTTGGCTTTAAGGAGCGTTTAAGACCTGAAACCTCGATAGTTCTGAAATTATAACCTTTTTCGGGCACAAGCTTCGCTTCAAGCTTATCGGGCGTACCGATATAACTTATGTGCGCGTCAGGATGTTTTTCTCTTATATACCCGGCTATTGCGAGAGCGGGATTGATATGTCCCGCGGTGCCGCCGCCGGCAAACAGTATATGCATAATTTTCCCCCATATAAAGCGCCGTTCACGCTACGATTTTTCCATATTAGACATCCGGGATATAGAAAGCACAACGCCCATTTCCGCAAGCAGCAAAAGAAGCGACGTTCCGCCGTAACTGAAAAACGGAAGACTGATACCCGTATTGGGTATGGTATTCGTAACGACCCAGATATTGAGCATTGCCTGAAGCCCCACCTGGAAGGTAAGACCGATGGCCATAAATGAGCCGAATTTGTCGGGCGCGTTCATTGAAATCACAAATCCGCGCCATATAAGCAGTGCGAAAAGCACTATAATCACAAGCGCGCCGAGCAGTCCGAGTTCTTCGCAGACTATTGAAAAGATGAAGTCGTTGTGCGGCTCGGGCACCCACAGGTGTTTCTGCCTTGACTGCCCTATTCCCCTGCCGAGCACGCCGCCGGAGCCGATGGCAAGCAGAGACTGTATGGTCTGGAAGCCCTTGCCTTTCGCGTCAAGCCACGGGTCAAGCCAATATTTGACGCGGTCTGAGCCGTAGCCGATTACCTTTGTGGCAACGGCAAGCAGAAGACCTCCGACTCCGATGACCCCGCCTGCGATGATATACCTGATTTTAAGACCGCCTATCACCATTATCAAAATACCGATGGCAAATATCAGCACCGTCGCGGAAATGTGCGGTTCAAGGAAAACGAGAACGCACATGCCGGCAAGCAAGGTCATCAGAAACAGCACTACTTTGATATCGCCCATCCGGTTATGGTTTGCTGCGATAAGACTCGAAAAAAGCAGGATTATCGAGAATTTTGCGATTTCAGACGGTTGAAAGTTTATCGGTCCGATTATCACCCAACGTTTAACGTCCATACCTTTCGCCATAGGCGGCGCGATAATGAGGATAAGGAGCATTATCATTGTGACAATGTAAATAAGCCACGCAAATTTACGGAGAATATGATAATCGATCCGGGAAACGAAGAGCATCACCCACACGCCAACGACCCCGAATATCGCCTGTTTAAGTATAAAGCGGTAACTGTTGTTATAATACTCGTACGAATAAGCGTAACTTGCGGAAAACATCATTACGAGTCCTATTGTAAGCAAAACAAGAACAAAGGAAAGAAACGTAATGTCAAGTTTCCCGGTAAGCCATATTCTGTTTTTTTGTAAAGCGGAATTGCTTTTCTGCATTTTTCTTTCCTTTCACTACGGTTTTACTTTAATAAAGTATTCTCCAAAACTATCAAAACTATTGCAGTTATCGAGGTTATAAGCGTTATAACCGAGAAGACGAATACGATTTTTTCCTCGCTCCAGCCGCACATTTCAAAATGGTGATGAATAGGAGCCATTTTGAAAATCCGCTTTTTCGTTTTCTTGTAATATGCAACCTGAAGCATAACGGAAAACGCTTCTGTAAGATAGATAATTCCTATCAGAATCAGTATTACCGGTCTGCCTGTGCTGAAACTCAGCGCAACCACCATACCGCCCAAAAACATAGAGCCGGTATCGCCCATAAACACCTTGGCGGGTTTGCTGTTCCACACCACAAAACCGGCGCATGCGCCCGCGAGCGCGGCGGCGGCTACATTACCGTGAAATGAGCTGAAAAAGCCGCATATAAGCATTAAGGCGCAGGACACTACAAGCGTCACGCTTGAGGCGAGTCCGTCAAGACCGTCGGTAAGGTTCACGGCGTTGGTAAAGCCGTAAACAAACATAAGCGCTATCGGCCAGAAAACCAGTCCTATGCCACTCGAAACGTCTATTTCCCCGATAAACGGTATAACCGTGGTCCTCACGCCGACGAGGGCAAGCGTCATAAGGTAAAGCGCCGATACAAGCAGCTGCAAAAACGTTTTCTGACGGGCGGTAAGCCCGAGATTACGTTTTTTAACCACTTTGATATAATCGTCAAGAAAACCTATCGCACCCATGCCGAGCGCCATTATCAAGCCTGAAAGAAATATTGAAAGATTAAATTTATCCTTTAGCTGTGTGAAAAATTCACCGCCCGCTATCGCGGACTGACCGAAAGCCACGGCAACGGCGACAAGCACCCCGGCGATAATCATAATACCGCCCATTGTAGGCGTTCCCTTTTTGCCTTCATGCCATTTCGGACCTATTTCAAGTATAGTCTGCCCGAATTTCAGTTTGCGCAGATACGGTATCACTATAAAACCCAGAAGCGATGTGACCGCAAACGCCGAAAACGCCGCGATAACCGCAGTAATATTTTTCATTTTTATTCTCCTTTGATTTCGTTCAACGCTTCATTTATTACTTCGCGCTCATCGAGATGAATCGTTTTATCCTTGAGTATCTGATACGTTTCGTGGCCCTTGCCGGCAAGGACTATTATATCGCCCGGACGCGCCGTCTTAACCGCGTACTTTATCGCTTCAACGCGGTTTTCGATAACCTTTACCGGTGTTCCGCAGTTCTTTGTTCCTTCCAGAATATCGTCAATTATCGCTCGCGGGTCTTCGGTACGCGGATTATCGCTTGTCACAATAACATAATCAGCGGAATGAACGGCGATACTTCCCATAATCGGACGTTTGGTCTTATCCCTGTCACCGCCGCATCCGAACACCAGAACGAGTCGGTTTTTCTCACATTTTGCGAAGGTTTGAAGTATATTTTTAAGTCCGTCGGGGGTGTGCGCATAGTCGATAATTACCGAAAAGTCTCTCCCCGTGGGAACAGATTCCGCCCTGCCCTTTACGCCCTGCATTTGAGCAAGCGCCGCCTTGACCGTAGCAATATCTATTCCGACTTCCAACGCCACCGAAGCGGCAAGCAGTGAATTGTATACCGTAAAATCTCCGCCTATCGAAATCTTGATATGGTCAAGCTTTCCGCCCCATAACATTTCATACTCCACGCTGTCGGGTTTGTATCTTACCGAATGGGCGCTGTAAGTGGCGGAATTTCCGTTTGAATATGTTACTGCCTTACAGTCAAGCCCGCGCATAAGCTCGGCGGAATACGGATCGTCCGCATTTATCACGGCGATATCGCACATGCCGAAAAGTTTTTTCTTTGCCGCGAGGTAATTCTCCATCGTTTTATGATAATCAAGATGGTCCTGCGTAAGATTTGTAAACGCCGCCGCGGCAAACGGTATATCGTAAACGCGGTATTGATCAAGCGCGTGAGAGGAAACCTCCATAACGCACCACTGACAGCCCGCGTCAACCATACGGCTGAAAAGCGAATTAAGTTCATAAGCGCCGGGAGTGGTGTTTTTGGTTTCCACCGGTGTGTCGCCGATAAGATTATGAATCGTGCCGATAAGTCCGACCTTGAAACCCGCTTTCTCAAGTATTGCTTTAAGCATATAGGTTACGGAAGTTTTGCCGTTTGTACCGGTAACACCGATAAGGCGCAGTTTTTTTGCGGGAAAACCGAACCACGCCGCGCACATCGAAGCGAATACCTTGCGCGTGCTTTTGACTATCACCTGATTATCAAGTCCGAGATCACGCTCGGCGATAACAACAGCCGCGCCGCGCCCAACGGCATCTTCGGCAAAATCGTGTCCGTCCGCGCCGATGCCGCTGATGCATACGAAAGCATAACCTTCTTTTACTTCTTTTGAATTACACGTAACGCCGCTGACTTCAATGTCCGAAAAGTTGCTTCCGGCGCCGCGTAATAACTTGCTTAAAAGCATTGTGTTATCTCCTTTTCAGTTTGCAAGATCGACTGTTGTTTCATCGCGGAAGTATACCGTAACTATCTGGCCTACCGGCACAACCTCACCCGGATTTATACTTTGTCTGTATGATTTGATGGACGGTGAAGAAATGTTGCCGGAAAACTCCACATTAAGGTTTGCCGAAGCCGCTGCGGAATTGACCTCATTCGCGGTTTTATTAAGCAAATCGGGAACCGTGGTGGTTTGCGCCTCGCTGTCGTCGGTATAAAGAATTACCGTACCGCCTCTGAATATCGCGTTACCCGCGGCGGGATGCTGGCGGATTACCTTTTCGCCGCCGCCTAAGACTTTGTAGGAAAGTCCCACGCCGCTTAGCGATTTTTTCGCGTCAATTATTTCACTGCCGGTCACTTCGGGCACCGAGATGGAAATGTTTTTGAGCTCGGCCTCACTGTACTGCGGCTCTATGCCCAGGTACGGCAGGATATCCGACATTATTCTTGAGCCGACCGGCGCGGAAATGACGCCGCCGTAATAACTGTGACCGTGCGGCTCGTCAAGCATAACGTAAATTGCTATCTGCGGATCGTTTATCGGGACTATGCCGATATATGAACCGATATAAAAGCCGCGGTTACCCGTTTCAACTATTTTAACCATTTTTTGCGAGGTACCGGTCTTACCGCCGACTCTGTAACCTGCGACAATACCGTTTTTAGCGCCGTTCTGCACCACATATTCAAGCAGGTTCCTCATGGTTTCGGAGGTGCTGTTGGATATAACCTGACGCTTATAGCCGGTCGATACGGTTTTTACCACTTTTCCCTCACTGTCTATTATTTTTTCAACCATATGCGGTTGCACGAGATATCCGCCGTTTACCGCCGCCGCCGCCATTGTTATCATCTGTATAGGCGTTACGTTGAAGGTCTGACCGAACGATGAGGACGCAAGCTCCGTCGGACCCATTTTTTCCTCCGTATGATATTTCGGAAGCGCTTCACCGGGTAAATCAATACCCGTTTTTTCCGCCATACCGTACGCCTTAAAATACTTTGAAAACAGTTTTGTTCCTATAAGCTGACCGATTTGTATAAAAGCAGGGTTGCAGGAATTTGATATTGCCCTCGCAAGATTTTGCGTACCGTGACCGCCCGCGTGGTGGCAGTGATACGGATTGCCGGCGACCACAAATGTATAGTTACAGGTGAAAAGACTGTTCTCGTTTATAAGCCCCTCTTCAAGCGCGGTGGAGGCCGTAAAAATCTTGAAAACCGAGCCGGGTTCGTATGTATCGGAGACGGCTTTATTACGCCACTGACGGTATTGCAGTTCTTCGCGCAGTTTATCCCTTTCCTCTTCGGGAGCGGCGTCGACAGCCGCCTGGTCCGCCGCAGAGAGCGTGAAGGGACTGTTGGGGTTAAAGTCGCCGCTTACAGCCATGCCGAGTATGGCGCCGGTATTTACGTTCATCGCTATAACGGCGCCGCGTTCGGCTATATTGTTTTCTTCCACGGCGGCGTCAAGATACTTTTCGCAAACGTACTGAACGTACGAATCAACGGTTGAAACGAGCGAGTTACCCTGCTTTGCCTCTTCTACCTTTTCATAGGTAAACGGCATATCGGTACCCTTGGCGTTCTTTGCCGCCACTACTCTTCCGGCAACGCCGGTAAGCTCGTTATTGTAATACTGCTCAAGTCCGGCAAGTCCCTGATTATCGTCTCCGACAAAGCCGAGAACACATGAGGCGAGGGAGTCGTTCGGATAATACCGCTTTGTGGTTTCGTCGATACCTATGTATTTTGTAAGATCGTATTCCCCGTTCTGTGAAATAAACTCCCTTACCTTATCCGCGGTATCCTTTTCCACTCTTTTTTTCAGTATGACGTAATAGGAGGACTGGTCGATTTTACTTTCAATATCGGCGCTTTCCATTTCAAGTATTCCGGAAAGTCCCACGGTAATTATTTCGCGTATTCTTGCTACGTCGTCTGAATTCTTCTCTTTATTTATACTGTTGGGTTTAACGTAAACAGTCCACGCGGTGGCGCTTGTGGCGAGCAAATTCATATTGCGGTCATATATATTGCCTCGCGGCGCGGTAACAAGGCTGTCATAAAGCTGTTGTTCGGACGCCATGCTCTGATACTTCTCGCCGTCTACAACCATGATTTTCACGAGGCGCATTGAGGAAACCGCCGTAAGCAAAAGAATGACAATAATCATCATGACTATTGACCTTACCGTCATCTGTCTGCTTGGTTTAAGTGCCATTTTTTGCCCCCCTTGCGCTTCGAAAGCCGAAAAAATATCATAACCATTATAGGTTGAAAACGAGAGCAAAGATTTTCTTTACTCCCGTATTCTTTTACATTATATTATTCTGATTTTTGCCGTATACCTTAATCACTGCTGCTCGCCTCTAAACTGCCGTTTTTGGTGACAGCGGTGTTTTTATCGTTCACACGGATATATTTTACCTGATCCTGATCCATTTTGTGCATACCGAGCTCGGTCGCTTCAAGTTCGATATTTGAAAAAGATATCTTTCGTTCGAGCTCAACCGAAAGACTTGTCCGCTCGCTTTGGGCGGCATCGATTTCACTCTTCACCTTGTTTATCTGCGAGTTTACCTCGTTGATTTGCAGACGCAGAAAGATATTGCCGCACAGTGCCGCAAGTATCATGACACTCGTGAGTACGGCAAAAGCGCTCGCGGTAAGACGGCGTGACGCCGCTTTCCTGCGCTTGCGTGTTTTTTGAGCGGTTTTCGGCAATTTTACAATATTATCGTCCTCACGCACACGAGGCGCGGCGTTGCTGCGCGGCATAAACATATTGAAATCGTACGCGAGGCTGTCGTTGTAATACTTAATATTATTCACTGTTTATCTCCCTGTATCTTTTTAACCGCGCGAAGCTTTGCGCTTCGACTTCGCGGATTTTCGTTTATTTCTTCTTCACCCGGCAGTATTGGTTTTCTTGTTACCGGCTCGCCGCGGGGCGTTTTACCGCATACGCAAACCGGAAAATCCGCGGGACAGGTACATCCGGTACAAAACTCTTTGAATTTAAGCTTAACCGCCCTGTCTTCAAGCGAATGAAAGGTTATTATCGCAAGCACGCCGCCAACGCTTAGCAAATCAAACGCCTGATCAAGGACTTTGCCGAGGCTTTCGAGCTCGCCGTTGACTTCAATGCGAAGCGCCTGAAAGCACCGTCTTGCCGGATTGCCGTCACGCCTCGCCGCCGGAGGCATACACGAAGCAATAAGGTTTGCAAGCTGCAATGTGCCGTTTATTGACTTCTTTTGTCTTTCGGCGACAATTCTCGACGCTATCTTTGCGGCAAATCTTTCTTCGCCGTAATCTCTGAACACTCTTGTAAGTTCCTCTGCGGAATAAGTGTTTACCACATCCGCCGCGGTAATACCGCTTGAAGACATCCGCATATCGAGCGGCGCGTCATTACGGTAGGAGAAACCGCGGGAGGCATTATCGAGCTGATAGGAGGAAACGCCCAAATCCAAAAGCACACCGTCTACCGAAGTGACGCCGCACCGTATTAGTGCCTCCCGCATATTATCAAAATTATCTTCTATCACGGTAGCGTGAAAACCGCTCAGCCGCTCGCGCGCCACCGCAACCGCCTGCGGGTCGCGGTCAAACGCGAAAAGCTTTCCGGTCGTCAGCCTCTTCACTATTTCAAGCGAATGTCCCGCGCCGCCCACGGTACCGTCAACATAGATACCGTCAGGTTTTATATCGAGGGAACGTATCGCTTCGTCAAGCAATACCGGTTTATGTTTGAATTCCATATCAGAAATCGAGTTCTTCGACTATTGAAGCAATTGATTCAGGTGTGTATTCGAGGTTTTCCTTTGCCCATACGTCTTTATTCCATATTTCAAGATTTGAATCAACACCGATTATATGCGCTTCGGTTTCAAGCGAAGCAAATTCCCTTAGCGAGGCAGGTATCAGTATTCTGCCCTGAGAATCAAATTCAACGTTAAAGGCGCCGTCATATAAAAACCGCTTAACCACGCTCGACCTCGCCGAAGGCAGTTGACTGATTTTCTCAACGAGTTTTTCCCATTCGCCTATCGGATAAACGCATATACAGCGCTTCCCGTAAATGCCGCGGCATATCATAAAGTTTTCGCCGAGCTCGTCGCGCAGTTTTGACGGTATGGCAAGTCTGCCTTTTTTATCCACGCTGTGGTCATAACCGCCATAAAGCATACCTGCCACCCCCCTCTAACCGGAAATTCAACACTTTGATACACTTTTATGGTAATTGGAGACACTTTTCCCCACTAATTCGTATTATATAGCCACTTTCCATAAAAATCAAGTATTTTTTTTAATTTTTCCAAAAAAAATCGCCCTCTTGAAAAAGAAGGCGATTTCATCGCAAAAAAAGCGCGGCGAAACACTCCGCCGCGGCAATTAAAACATATAGTCAAAAGATTTCAACTTCCCAGTCGCTTAAATACTGAAACAGTCTTGTAAGGTCCTTGTTATTCACCGAACCGTCGCAATTTATATCAAGCGCCGGTTCGTTTATTTCGACCTGCCAGCCCGAAAGGCTCTGAAAGAGTCTTGTCAGGTCCTTATTATTAAGAGAGCCGTCGCCGTTTACATCGCCGGCAAGCGAGCCCTTTTGCGCATTGCCGTAATGCCAGACGGCGGAATAAATATTCTTATTGCCGGAAAGCGTATTGATACCGAGCCTGTCTGTTTTATCGGCGTCGTAATAAATATCGTATATGCCGCAGTCGCAAAACGCGCAAAGACCGATACTCTTTATTCCGGCGGGTAAATAGACGGTTTTGAGATTCCTGCATTTTTCAAAAGAAAAATTTGCGACTGCCGCCACACCGCTTGAAAGTTTCACCGTTTCAAGCGCAGTACAACCGCTGAAAGCAAAACCGCCGATGGAAACGACGCTGTCCGGCAAAGCGATTTCGGTTAGCTTTGAACAGTTCGAGAAAGCGTCCCACCCTATCGACGTTATACCGTTCTTCAAAACCACGGCTTTAAGGTTTTTGCATCCCGAGAACGCGCCGTCGCCGATTTTAGTTATTCCTTCCGGGAGAATTACGCTCTCAATATCATTGTTTCCCTCAAACGCCCAGTCGTCTATCACGACGACCGTGTACCCGTCAACCGACGCGGGTATTACCAACTCGCCGCACAGACCGCTTACCGCGGAGATAACGGCGCAGCCGTTTTCCGTCCGGTAGGTATACGCGGCTTCCGCCGTGCAATACCACGGCACGGAAAGCATAATACCGATGACCGCGCATAAAATACAAAATAATCTTTTCATAATTCTTATATTGCCGCAACCGAAATAATATATTCGACGTTTCCGACGGTGACGCAGTAGGTCTCGAGAAACGCGCCGGAGAAAGAAAAGGTATCCGCTCCGCTTATTCCCGCAAGTCCCTCGCCGGTTGCTTTGACAATCGCCTCCTTCTTTGTCCAGAGTTCAAGAAACCGCGTTTTACAGCCGTCCGCTTCAATATTCAGATATTCAAATTCCTTTTTACTGAAAAGCTTTTTCGCGATACGCACGAGTGATTCTTTTTTCACGTCGCGGCTTTTGCTCTCTATATCAACTCCGATTTTATCCGCGCTTTTATCTGAAATAATCAGATTACCGAGTATCGCTCCTTCTCCGCACGCCGCGACGGCGACCGCGCCGCCGGTATGGGAATTCGAAAAATCAAAATCGGCGTTTTCAATATACAGCTTGCCGCCCTTTGCTGTTTGCATAAGCTCGTTTGCTTTGCTTATTCCGAATGCGTGTTCAATCAAAGCCGAAAGCATGGCTTTTGCCGTGGCACGCTGCGCCGCGACGCTTTCGCCGCAGACGGCATAATCAAGATATATCATAGAACAACTCCCGTAAATGTCGAATAGCGAGCCCTTGACAATTTTCGACAAATTCGTATAATATAATAGGGTAAAAAAAGCAGTCAACGCGAAAGGCGCCGACTGCCTGGAGCTGAAGATGGGACTTGAACCCACGACCTGCTGATTACGAATCAGCTGCTCTACCAACTGAGCCACTTCAGCGAACAAATGTAATTATAACAACAATACTCGGTTTAGTCAAGAGTATTTTGGGTGATTGAGATGAAAGAACAGATAAAACCGATAAATAAAAGGATATCAACCTACCGAAAACTCGCCGGTTATACCCAGCAGACCGCGGCGGACGCGTTGGGCATAAAGAAAAATACTTATGCCCGTATGGAGCTTCACGGAAACCCCACGCCGGAAATGCTCGCAAAGCTCGCGAACCTTTATACGGTATCAATAAATATGCTTGTATTAGGTGCGGACGGCGGCGAAACCAACGATTTGAAAAGCGCCGGCGGTGTACAGCGCCTTTCGGAGGCGGAGCCGCCGCTCAAAAAGCGCGCGGAATTAACGCTTACGATAAACGAAATCAACTGCGTTAAGGCGTGCAGAGAGCTGAGCAAAGAACAGCGAAACGAAGTTATGGCGTTAATAAACCGCCTTTATAGCGAGAAAAAATAAACGAATATGTCAAAAGCGGAGCCGCAGACGCGGCTCCGCTTTTGATTTTATACCGTTATTTCATCCGACAAACAGAACGAATATATTATTCTTTCTTTCACGCTCTTGCCGAATATTTTTTCGCAAGCGACCGAATAGATACCGAGCTGAGCGGCATACCGTTTTTTCAGTTCCGACATACTGTCGACCCTGTCGGTCTTAAAGTCGACCACGACCACGCCGTCAGGTTCAAGGAAACACAAGTCGACCGCGCCCTGCACAATAAATTTATCTTCCAAATCTTTTGCGCCTTCGCCGTACATCGACACAGGCAGTTCGGTAAGGAAACGCATTTCGCGCCTGACGGTACCGGAAGATATTATTCTCCTGTAAAGCGGACTGTCAAAGAAGTTCTTTATTTGACGCCGGTCGACTGCCGCCGCCTCGTTTTCGGAAATTCTGTTCTCAAAAACAAGTTTTTCGATTTCGGCGTCAATATCGGGCGACTCTGAAAAGTCGATAAACTGCATCACCTTATGCGTTGCCGTACCTCTGCCCGCCGCCGAAAGACCGTCCTTTTGCATAAACGACGGACGCTGGGTCATAGCAAACGCTTCTGTCTCTTCCCTGTTTGAAAGAGCTGTAACCGCCGCCTTTGCCGGAATATCGGCAAGCGCCGCAAACGGGTACGCGTATTCTATGTTACCGTCGAGTTTTTCAGCCAAAGCTTCATCGGGTTCAGAAACACGTTCCGCCGCCTCGTCAATTTCTATTTCGGCGGAGTTTATAAATCTGAAGTTTATGCGGCTTTCGGTTTTTCTTAAAGTAATATCTTCGCCGATTACTTTTCTAAACTCATCCGCGTCCGGATGAAGAATTGCCGCGGCGAGCATATAATTTGCGGAGCTTGATGATGAAATAATATAATTTCCCTTTATCGCCTCTTTACCCGTATCGGAAGCGTCAGCCGCTTTTTCAAGCACCGCTCCCGCGTTCTTCATACAGCATACGACGCAGAGCTTTTCTTCGGCGCGGGTCATCGCAACGTAAAGAAGGCGAAGTCTTTCCCTGACTTTTTCGTCGTTGATTTCCTTCTTTATAATACCGCAGCCGAAGTTTTCTTTGCTTTCAAGCGTATCCTTATCAAAATATTTGAAAGCGATACCGTAGTTACGTGAATAAAGGCACGGCGGCGCCGTATCCGTGTTGTTTTTGCGGATACTCAGTCCGGCAACGATACAGACCGGAAACTGCAATCCCTTTGAGCGGTGAATAGACATTATCCTGACGCTGTCGCCCGACGAATCCGCAGTTTTAGAGGAATCGTCGCCCGCGGACATCACATATTTGAGAAAGCCGAAAACGCTTCCGCTTCCGCCCGATGAATACTCGCCCGACAACTGCATAAGCTTCATAAGATTCTGCGCGCGAATACTGCCGCCGGGCATGGAATAAAAGGTGTTTACCATATCGGTTTTATCGAGAGCGAATGATACGAATCTGTCAATCGGAAGCATACAGCTCATTCGGCGCAGTTCGGAGAGTTCATCCAAAAACGCCTTTGCCTTTTCGCTTTCAGCCGCATAAAGGCGCAACGCGGAATATAAGCTCATATCCTTTCTGTCAACTCGCATTTCGGCAAGGTCTTCGGCGGTAAAGCCGTATACCGGCGACATCATTACTTTAAGCAGTTCAACATCGTTTTGCGGGTTGTTTATAACGGCAAGCAGAGACAGCGCGGTTATTACCTCGGTCGATTCAAGAAATCCGCCCCTGCTGACAACCGCGGGTATACCGTATTTCGTAAGAACATCGGCAACGGCGACTCCTTTTTTCTCAATACTCGGCATAAGAATACAAATATCTCCGTATTCGACCGGGCGAAGTCCGCCATTTTTGTCACTCAGTATTTTTTTCGATACAAGGCTTTTAACGTACTCCGCTATCGCCTTTGCTTCAATTTCAATAACGCTGTCTTCACTGTCATCGCCCGCCGTGTCGATAAGCAGAAAGTCGGTTTCCGTCTCGCCGTTATCGGGATAGTTTACCTTGGGGTTCAGCTTTTCCGCCTCGCCGTACGTAAGACTGCCGACATCGCCCGTCATAATATTCTCAAAAAAGTAATTGACCGCGTCGCATATACCCTTGCGGCTCCTGAAATTATGCGAAAGAGTTATTCTTTTACCCGTTTCGTTACCGCCGGTCGAATAATCGCCGTACGCGTTTTTCTTTTTAAGAAATATATCGGGATTTGAGCCGCGAAAACCGTATATACTCTGCTTTACGTCGCCGACAACAAAGAGTTTCTTCGAGTTATCCGACAAAAACTCAAACAACGTGTTTTGCAGGTCGTTTACATCCTGAAACTCATCTACGAGGACCTCGTCATACCGGGAAATCAACTCCGCGCCGCGCTCACTGCATGTAATATTTCCGTCGCTGTCAATATCGCAAAGCAGATTAGTCGCCATCTGCTCAATATCGCCGAAAGAAAAAATGTTTTCCTCTTTAAGTCTCTTTAAGAGTTCATCGGAATAACCGTTAAGCAAGTCGCAAAGCAATACCGCGGCGTCGGCATAACCGGCGATTTCATTCTCCACGTCTTCCCTTTTCGCGTAAAATATGTCTTTGATATATTTCAAGTTTGAACTTGCCGACGCTTTTAAGGCTTTTAACAGGTCGGGAGTTACATTTTTCGGAACATTCGGAAGACTTGCGGAAGCGGCGCACTCAAAGACCTTATCCCAGTCTCCGCTCCCGACTGCTTCGTATACCGTATAAATCACGGCGGCAAGCGTTTGGGCATACTCGTTCACCTTCACGTTGCCGAGTATTCGCGCTTCCTCAGCGAATCGCCCGGCGCTCTTTTGCGCGGCGGCAATTTTCTCCCTTGCGATGTCAAAAGCCGCGTCATACCACGGATTACCGGCGGCAAACGGAACGGTATACGGCTTTTTCAGCAATTCAATATGTTTTTTCGGAAAAGGCATAACGGTGACCTTTGAGTATAAATCGTCAATCACCTTAAAGAGGTTACTTTCATCAAATTTGCAATTGGTTATTTTCAAGAGTTTTTTGAAGGTCTCGCCCGGATTTTGCAATTGACGGTTTATTAAGTCGCTTAAAACCTCTCGCCTTATGAGCGCGAGCGCATTATAATTTGCTACCTTAAAATCAGGTTCAATATCACAAAGCGCAAAATTATCACGGACAATACGGATGCAAAAAGAGTCAATCGTGCAAATATCCGCCGATTTTATCAAATATTTCTGACGGGTAATCAATTCGTCATCGGGATTCTTTTCGTATTCCTCATAAAGCCGGCTTTCTATACGTGAAAGCATTTCTCCCGCCGCGGCGTTTGTAAACGTTACTATCAGCAGGCGGTCCGCCATAACGGGGTTTTCCCTGTCAGTCAGCATTTTTATAACACGCTCGACCAACACTTTCGTTTTGCCGGAGCCGGCGGCGGCGGAAACGAGGACTGTGCCCTTCGCATCAATTGCCGCCTGTTGACTTTCGGTAGGCTTAAACTCCATTATTGCTCACCTGCCTTTCGATTTCTTCAATAACCTCGCCGGTGTTCATTTTTGAAACGCACCGGCGCTTTTCATTTTCTATTCTGCAAATTGAACTGTACAGGCAATACTCGCAGGCGTTACCTCCGATGCCGTCAACCGGCACCGCGGAAAAATGACCGTCCGCGATATTTTTTCCGGTCTCTTTGAGCTTCAATTCAATGAAATCAAAAATTTTTCCAAAGCTTTTCTCGCTTATGTCCTGCGGCTTATAATTTGAATCGCTCTGTTCTATGTATTCACCCGTACCGCTTTTATCCATTGCCCTAACGAGCTCGTCATCTTCGGGCATAAAGCCGTCCATCCTACGGTCTTTTGCGCTTTTGCCGGAAGGCAGTGACGCCTGCATATAGAATATGCCGCCCGGACGCCCCTTACGGGCGCCGCTTTTACACACGGCATACAGATATATCAGCATTTGCATATTCTGTCCGGCAAGTATATCCGGCAGTTTGAACGCCTTGCCGTTTGTCTTATAATCGACCACTCTTACAAAGTCCTTATACCTGTCAACCCTGTCCACCGTGCCGGTAACCGACACGGTAACGCCGTCACCCGCGGGCAAACTTATTCCGGGCACAATGTCGCCGCCGATATACAGTTCGCACTCCTCAGGCTTAAAATCAGATTGCAAAAACTCATCCTTTATGCGTATCGCGACGTATTTAAGGTTTTCGGCAACCACGCTTACTTTGAATTTCAAATGCGGCGTTTCCATTTCGCGGTAGCCGGCGAAGGAATCAAGATATTCGTTCACGATGTCGTCTATCGTATCGTTTATCTGCCCGTTTTGAAGCTCGGAAAACTTTCCGCCCGCCCTTTTAACGTACTCCTCCAAAACGTAATGCACCATTGTTCCGGTCTGCGAAGGATTGAAGCTTACGTTGTTCAGGTCTTTCGCGGACAACACATACTGACAAAAATACGCAAACGGACATTTGCTGTATTTTTCAAGCTTTGACGGAGAAATCCGCACCTTATTTCCGATAAGTTTCCGTGAAAGCTCCGCCGGTATATCAAACGAGGGGCGCCTGAGATTTTCGCTTATCGACGAAAGCCGCGATTTATAATCTTTCCTACCCGAAAGCACCGACTTTAAGGTTTCATAGCCCGTGCTCCCGTACTCGCTGCGGCAAAGGCGTGAAAAGGCGTCCTCCGCGGTTTCCGGCAGATTATTCTCATTCAGAATATCCGGCTCATTCTGCGGGATTACGTCAAACCGCTCAATCAGCTTTTTCAAAAAATACGCAGGTTCGCCGGAATTCCGGTTATAGCTTATGTAAACGCCCTTATCGGCACAGCAAACACAGTTATAAACAAGCAGGTCCTCATCAATGGCAGAATAAACCGAGCAATCGGGTATATCTATACCGATATCTATCAGCTTGCCTATCTCGGATACGGCAAATACGCCGTTTGCCTGAGGCGCACGCGGAAATACGCCCTGGTTTGCCCCCAAAACAAACACATAAGAGGGCTTCGAGGGTTGAATACGCTCCGCGGAACCGAAAATGACTTCGTCGACCATTTGAGGGATAACGCCCACACTTTCAATTTCCACGCAGTTTCTGAACGCGGTTTTGAACTCGCCGACGGTCGCGTCCGGTTTAAGGCAGTTCACGAGACTGTCGAGTATTTTCATGATTTTAGCATAAGAGGATATTATGCCGTCGGACAACTCCGAGTCATCGGTATTTCGGTAGTTTTCCGCTATTTTCACAAAGCCGGGCCTCGCGCTTTCAAGAAGCGTTACGACCGCGCGCGCCATATTTTTGGTATTCCCGGCGAATCCGGAAAGAAAATCCTCAACCGGTTTTAAGGCGCGAAGGCGAAGACTGTTTATATTTTTGATTTTTTCTTCGAGAACGTCAGCGGGCGTGCGGTCGTTTTCAATTCCGTTCGGCGACATATCCCATTCTTTTTTCCATTTTTCACCGTCGATATTCCAAACGTAAGCGTAGTTTTCAAGCTCGTATATTTCATCTTCATTCAAAAAGCCGACGCCGCACTTGTGGAAGCGCAAAAGCTTTTCAGTCGTAACAGATGAAGCCATATCCATTGCCGCCACGGCGGCGACGGCGGGAGGAAACGTCGAGAGCGGCAGTCTGCGGTCGCTGAACGCGCGTATACCGTTCTTTTCGAAAGCGATACCGAGCAACTGCTCATAATCTTCCGCATTTCTGGCAATTACCGCGAAATCGCTGAAACGCGCTTTTTTCTCGCGCACTATGCGTCTGATATTCCGCGCCGCGAACTGCACCTCGTCATATATACTTTGCGCACAACATACGGCAAGTTCACCGTCATTCACTTTACCGGCGGTTTTACCGCGGCAGATAAACTCTTCGAGCGTCGCAATACCCTCCGACGCTTCTTTTCCGCTTTCGGCAACAAAGTCTTCACAGAATTCTACACCGCTTGCTTGTGCCAGTTTGCATATTCTGCTTTTTGCCTTACGCACGCTTTCGAATATTCCGGCGCCGCCTTTTTGCAAGGTATCGTCGCAAAACGATACCGTAACTTCCGCCGACTGTGTGAGAATGCGCCCGATGATTTTATACTGCTGACCGGTAAAGCCGGTAAAAGAATCTATAAAAACGTGACTACCGTCAAAATAGCGGTTATTTTCGAGTGTTTCGTAGAGTCGGGTCAGTCTGTCAACAGAATTCGGAAACTTCTCAGCCATAAGGCGGCTGTATTCTTCGTAAACACAAACGGTATCGGACAGTTTCCTTCCGAGTATACCGTCGCCTAAATCATTTGAGGCGGTCCTGATATACTCCGGTGTAACGGCGTTCATAATAAACTCGCCTATCGTACTGAGCATCATTTTTGCGAAGCCCGAGGATGACGAATACTTGCCGAAGTATTTTAAGTCGCCGCGAACGTTTTTAAGAGCGGCGTTTATGAGTATGATTTTATCCGCTTCGGAGAGTTCGCCCTTCGCGCCGCCCCCGTAAAGATTTTCGACCTCGTCGCACAAACGGCTGAAGCTTAAAACCTTTACCTTTTGGGCGTCTCTGTCACCGAGAAGCGAGAGTATCTTTTTTTCGCTTTCAAAAGAAAACTGTTCGGGCACAATTAAAACGGGCGTATTGCCGCCGCTGACGCACTGTGCTATCCTGCGGTATATTTCATCCGACCTGCCGCTAAGGGCGCGGCCTGAAACAAATCTGAGCACTCTGTCCACCTCCGTTTTTTACTATACCGGTTTGCGTGTACCGTTATCGGTACACAATACGCAAAACGGCAGAAGCACATTATGCATCTGCCGTATTTTAGGCTTTAAGTCTTAACATTGAACCCGCTTTTATTTCACGTTCAAACGGAATCTTTACCGTCATCATGGGACTCGGCGCACTTTCGATTTCATTACCGATTTTATCGTACAATATATCGGCAGGCACCGTAAACGGCTTCGAGCCCGCCTCGAGGCAGTCGAGCTTTGCGCCGCGGGAAAACTTGTTTTTAAGCACCGCGGTTATCATTCCGTTTTCATAGCCCGTCACAACCGCCGCGATAAAATAATCTCTTATATATCCGGCGTTTTCATAGGTTTGCGCGTTTTCGGGCTTACCGAGATAAAAGCCGGTGGAATAAGTACGGTGACTTATTTTATTAAGTTCCTCGCTTACCCACTCCGGCAGTTTCCAATTATCACCGGAAATTTCAAGGCTGTCAAGCGCGCCGCGATAGGCGTTTGCGGTTACAGCGACGTAATAATCGGACTTTGCCCTGCCCTCGATTTTAATACTGTCTATCCCCGCCGCCGCCATTTTATCGAGATACGGCGCCATGCACATATCGTTCGCGTTAAGAATATATGTACCCTTTTCGGTTTCGGTTATATCGTAATACTGCCCGGGGCGCTTTTCCTCCATAAGCGAATAGCTCCAGCGGCACGGCTGAGCGCAGTCGCCGCGATTGGCGTCGCGTCCCGTCATATAACTTGAAAGCAGACATCTTGCCGAAAACGAAACGCACATGGCGCCGTGGGCAAACGCCTCTATTTCAAGTTCTTTTGGCGTATTGTCCCTGATATGCCTTATTTCTTCAAGCGAAAGCTCGCGGGCAAGCACCACACGTTTCGCACCCATTTTGTAAAACTCCGCGGCGGTTACGCTGTTTACTATACCCGACTGAACGGAAATATGGATTTCACAGCCGGGCGCGTACTTTTTGACAAGTGAAAGCGTACCGATATCGGAAACGATAACTGCGTCAACGCCGACATTTCTTAAACAGCGCAAAAACTCCGGCATACGCGCCATTTCACCGTCGTGCGGCACGGTATTGCAGGTCACATGCACCCGAACGCCGCGCGCGTGCGCATACTTAACGCCCTCGGCAATATCATCCATGCTGAATTTTGCGGCGGCGGTACGCATACCGAATTCCTCACCGGCGATATATACGGCGTCCGCTCCGAAATCGACCGCGGTTTTAAGCCGCGCCAAATCTCCGGCGGGACATAGCAGTTCGGGAATTTTCATTATCAGCTCAGCCACTTTCCCTCTCGTTTCAGTTTTGCTATCGTGGAATTATGCTCGTTAAGAGTCTTGTTGAAATAGAATTGCGACGACTTATCCGTTACGAAATAGTAATAATCCCAGTTTTCCTTCGGGTAAACCGCGGCCTTTATCGAATCAATACTTGGGGAACAAATCGGGCCTATCGGCAGACCGGTGCATTTGTAGGTGTTGTATCTGTCATCCTGCTCTTTCTTGTTCGGATATACCATTGTGGGGTCGGAGCCGAGTGTTGCAAAGCCCTTTTCGGGGTGCTTCAAACGGTTATAAAACACCGCCGCGACCTTTGCCTTATTATCCGCACTGCTGCCGCCCGCTTCAAGTTCTATCATAGAAGCCAAAGTCAGAACCTCGTGAATACTGTATCCCGATTTTTCAATATCCGCGCGGTACGGTTCGATTTTCTTATTCATTTCTTTAAGCATCAAATCGACAGCGGCGTGAGCGCGTTGTTTTGAAGTATCGTATTTCAGATTCAAATCGTATGTGTCGGGAAAAAGATATCCTTCCAACCGGTATATCACCGTATCGGGTATATCTTTTATAAAATCGTAATCGAAGCTGCCGCCGCGGATTTCAGCCAAAAAGTCCGCTTTTGTGCAAACCCCGGCGGTTTCCAGAACCGACGCTATATTCAGCTTTGCCTCATCGTTTGCGATACTTGCCGATTCAGGTATCATAACATCGTTTGACTCCATATACGCGCGCTGAGTCATCAGCTCCCCGGCAAGCCCTGCGTATCCCATCTCGCCGCCGACGGTGTGCATACCGTAGTAATACTTGCCGTCATAGTGTTTAAGTCTTGTATATATGCGAAACAGGAGCGGCATCTTTATGGCGCCGCATTCTTTGAGCTGTTCGGCGATTTTAACCGTGGACGAGCCCTTTTCGATTTCTATTACACATTGCTCGCCGCGCACAAAACCCAGCCCCATATAATCCGCCGCGGAAAAGATTATGCCGTATGCGAGTCCGCCCGACACTATCAGTATGGACAGTATCCATATAATCGCTTTAACGGCGACCGGCATACCTTTTTTCTTCTTTTTACCGCTTTTAGTCCCTTTATGCTTTGAACCTGCCGTTTGCATATCCGGCTCCTCACTGATTTTGAAGCCCTTGCCGATGATAAAATCGTCCTCGGTCGGGGTCACGGCTTCAATTTCAGCATCATTTCCGGTCGGTTCAGGCATACCGTTTGTTTTCAGGTTTTCCGTATTATTCATATCATTATCACGCATAAACTGTCTCCTAAACGTATTTCATACCGCGGCGAAGTTCCTGCGCCGTGTTTTCATCCTTAATTGCGGCAAGAAGCAAAAAGCCGAAATCAAGCGCCGCGCCGGCGCCGCGGGCGGTGATAAACTGCCCATCCCGCACGGCGGGAAGTGATGACAGCTTTGCGCCGTAAAGGTATTTTTCAAATCCGTCGAAGCAGGTGACGTTCCTTCCTTCAAGCAGACCTTTTTTGCCGAGTATGGACGGCGCCGCGCAAATCGCGCCGATTAACTTACCCCGCGTTGCGGCAAAGTCTATCGCCGCGTTAACTGTCTCGCTCTTTTCGAGATTGAGCGTACCGGGCATACCGCCGGGAAGAATTATCCCTTCCGCGTCGGAAAAATCAATCTCCCCGGTTTCGGTATCGCAAACAACAGGAATACCGTGTGAGCCGCAAACGGTCTTTGAGGTGACGCCTACCGTTTTCACCTCAACGCCGCCGCGCCGCAGAATATCAACCGGAGCAAGCGCCTCTACTTCCTCAAAACCATCCGCCAAAAATACGTAAACCATTTTTTTCACCTCAGAATTTCAGCAACAAGTGTAAATATCTCATCGGAAATGTCACCGGGGGTTCTCGGCTCGCCGTCACGCGCACACAGCACGGTTTTATAGCCCGAATAATCAGCCACAAATTTTGCCGCGCGACGGCACTTGTTAAGATAATTGACGTCGCGTTCGTGAATATCCTTTTCGCCCTCGTCGCCGTGATAGCGCCCGGTCAGCAGTTTTTGCGAAACCTCTATCGGCATATCAAGAAAGATAACCAGATCGGGCTTCGGAATACCGACCTTTTCATACTCGATGTCATAAAGCCAGTCAAGAAACGGCTTCCATTCGTTTTCATCAAGCTTTGAAGTCTGATGTATGGCGTTTGACGTTGTATACCGCCCGGAAATAACCGTTTTGCCTGAGTTATAATCTTTTCCCCATTTTGTTTTATACGAAGCATAACGGTCAACACAGTAAAAGAGCGACGCCGCAAACGGATTTACATCATCCGCCTTTTTGCCGAATTTGCCGGAAAGATACATCTTTACGAGCGCGCTCGAATCGCTCTCATAATCCGGAAAAGAAATCGCGGTTATCGGTATGCCGGCTTTTTTCATCCTCGCTTCAAGCAATTGGAGCTGGGTCGATTTACCGCTTCCGTCAAGTCCCTCAATAACAATAAGCTTACCCATTCGTTTTCATTTCCTCATAACGCTTTCTGACTTCCGACGCCTTGCCGCAGCTCATGTTCCCCTCGGGGCAGAAGCCCGTCATGCAGGACGGCCCCGCCTTTTTGAAAAGATTCGGCGCCACACCGCTCACGAGTTTAAGCATCTGGTCTGCTACCTCGTGAATTTCCCACTGGGCGCGGTTACAGCAGCGGTGATGAAAGAAATTCATAAGCGAACGCGCGTTCATGGTGACTACCATTTTTGTCTCGCAGGCGTTGGGAAGCACGAAACGTGCGTCCTCTATCGCTTTTTTTGACGCCATACGGGCGGCGGTTTTTTCATCCTTGCCCTCCGCCAGAAATGCCTTTTTATGTTTTTCGGTAAGGATCTCGGCAATTTTATCATACGCTTCCTGCGCGGCGCGCATGGATTCGTTATATATTCGGAGCGTTTCATCCTCAGCCGCGACCTCAGGCGGAGTCACATACTCAAAGGCGCCTTCTTTAACGTACCTTTGGCTTTTGACCGAAAAAGACGCGATGCGGTGGCGCGTTATCTGCGCTAAAAGCGAACGTGAAACGCCCTCGATACCGAATGTGAACGAGGCATGCTCTATCGGACTTTCGTGACCGAGTCCCGAAAGCATATTTACAAACGATTCGACTTTTTCATCGGTAAGTCCGTCTTTTAAGTCGGATATCGTAGACGGGCTGTAACAAAGCTTTGCCGCGCAGGCGATTGTTTTTTCAGGGTCAGGAGTGTAAGCGAGCAAGGTTACTTTTGGCATGATAATCCCTCCGAGTATTTTTCTACGTCTATCATAATAGCAGAAAAACCGCGCAAATGCAATTTATTTTATATATAAATTTAATAAATATTAAAAAAACGCAAAAAAAGTCTTTTTTTGGCAAAAAAAATATGATACAATAAATAAAACTAAATATTACTCGGGGGCGGTAATTATGTCAAACATTGATTTCAAACACACGCCGTACGGCGATCTCGCAATCGTCAGTATGAAGGGCTGCGAGGATATGGCGGCGAAAGTGGACTATTATCTCAAGCAGTGGCGTGATATTCCGGAGGATGAAACTTTCGTTGTAACTCCCAACTGTCCGCGTTTCGGCACCGGCGAGGCAAAGGCGGTACTCAACCACACCGCGAGAGGACTTGACGCGTTCATAATCTGCGACTGCTTCAATTACAGCGTCCGGTACAAAATGTACGGTCAAACAGTGCCGATGAGTCCGGATGACCATTTTCAGGACTTAAAGCGCGTCATTGCGGCTTTCGGCGGTAAAGCGAGGAGAATCACGGTCATAATGCCCATGCTCTACGAGGGCAGACAGCACCGCAGAACCGCACGTGAATCAATGGATTGCGCCATGGCGCTTCAGGAGCTTGTCGCCATGGGTGTTAAAAACATTATAACATTTGACGCACACGACCCGAGAGTTAATAACGCCATCCCGCTTGACGGCTTTGATAACGTACAGGCCGCCTACCAGATGATAAAGGCGCTCCTTAAGGTTGTGCCGGATATGAAGCTTGACAAGGACCACACCATGATAGTCTCCCCCGATGAGGGCGGTATGGGCCGCTGCATTTACTACTCCTCGGTTTTAGGACTTGAACTCGGAATGTTTTACAAGCGCAGAAATTACTCGGTAGTTGTAAACGGCAGAAACCCTATTGAAGCGCACGAGTTTTTAGGTAACGACATAACCGGAAAAGACCTTATTTTAGTTGACGATATGATCTCCTCCGGCGATTCCATGCTTGATATCGCCTCAAAGCTCAAAGAGATGGGCGCCGGCAGAATCTTTATCTTTTCAACCTTCGGTCTTTTTGTTGAGGGACTCGATAAGTTTGACGATTACTGCTCACGCGGCATTATAACAAAGGTGTTTACCACCAACCTGATATACCAGACTCCGGAGCTTTTATCGCGCGATTGGTATTGCAGCGTAAATATGGCGAAATACATAGCCCTGCTCGTTGATACGCTTAACAATGATAATTCCATCAGCAAACTGCTCGACCCGGTCGACCGAATCAAAAAAGTTGTTGCGAAATACAACGGCGAAGAAGTATAAAAACAGTATTTTTTCACGGCGAAAGAGAAAATCTTTCGCCGTGTTTTTTAATATACGGATTTTTTTCGGTTATGATAAAACCGGTGATCAAATGAATATCAGAACAGATCTTGTAACCGAAGAAAAACTATGCTTTAACGGCACGGAAGGCTTTTGTTCAGAAGAAAAAACCGTCGGCGGCATACAAATCGAAATCACCGAAATAAAAAGCGACGGCTTATCAAAGCAAATCGGAAAGCCCAAAGGCAAATACTGCACACTGCGCTTTGAACGGCTCGACGGTATCACCGATACCGCTCCGCTTAAAAACGCGCTCGTTTCTTCTTTAAGCGAGCTTGCCGGCGGAAGGTGCGACAACGCGCTTGTAGCGGGGCTCGGCAACGCGGATATAACTCCCGACGCGTTGGGTCCGCTATGCGTTAATTCCGTTATCGCGACAAGGCATATTCCGGAAAGCTTAAAAAACGCGCTCGGACTTAAAGACCTGCGCCGCGTATCCTGCATAGCCCCGAACGTTCTCGGCAAAACCGGCATTGAGGCGGCTGATATGATTAAAGCCGCCGTAAACGCGGTAAGACCCGAAATAGTCATTGCCGTCGACGCTCTTGCGGCGAACACGCCCGAAAATCTCTGCCGCACGGTTCAAATGACCGACAGCGGCATAGCGCCCGGCTCCGGCGTCAAAAACGAGCGCGCCGCGCTTTGCGCGGACACTCTCGGCGTGCCGGTCATAGCCGTCGGAATTCCGACGGTAATAGACGCAAATTGCCTTTCAAGCGGTCTTAAAACAGGCGAAAGCATGATGGTCACACCGAAAGAAATCGACCTCCTTGTTTCCCGCGCCGCCGCGGTGACGGCAAGAGCAATAAATATGTTTTTACAACCCTCGCTCGATGAAGCGACCATTGAAAGTCTTTCATAAAACTCACAGCGCCTTCATATAATACTATTGTTATACGGAGGTAAGCTTAAATGAATAATACCTCATCGGTTTTAAGGATTACAGCGGCTTTTCTATGCATAATAGCGGCGTTTGTTTACGGCATTCATTTTCTTTTTTCGGGTGAAAAAAAGAACGCCCGAAGCAATGACATTGAATACGTAAACGTGTTCGCGCCGCATATCGCGAGCGATAACACAACCGCCGCCGCGCAGACAAGCGCCGCCGTAAGCGACCCGGCGACAACCGCGGTTTCCGCGGCGAACGGCGAGGTACTCGGCAAAATCGTAAACCGCACGATACCCGCCTCCTCCGCAAATCTTCAAAAAAGCGGCGTGCATATAAAAAACAGCACAAATCTGAGCATTGATATTGACGAGTTGCTCTCTTCAAAGCTCGGTTATACCATAGTTAAAAACGGCGAGCCGCAGGTGCTTATAATCCATACCCACGCGACCGAATGCTTTATCGACAGTGACCGCGATTATTACACCTCTTCGGATAAAACGCGCACTACCGATAATAATTATAACGTCACCGCGCTCGGTGAAACAGTCGCAAGCAAGTTAAACGGCGCGGGTATAAAGACCCTGCACGATAAAACCCAGCACGACTACCCTTCGTATAATCAGAGTTACTCGCGCGCCGCGGGCACGATCAAAGGGTATCTGAAAAAATACCCGAGCATAAAAGTGGTAATCGATATACACCGCGATTCCGTTCAGGTCGACTCCACCAAAACAAAGCTTACCGCAAAAATCGACGGCAGGCAGGCGGCGCAGGTGATGCTTGTTATGGGCTCGCAAAGCGGAAACGTAAAGAATTTCCCGAACTGGAAAGAAAATTTGAAGCTTGCCGTGCGACTGCAAAAAAATATTGAAAGCATGTATCCGAATCTCGCGCGACCGCTGAGTTTAATGTCAAGAAGCTATAACGAGCCGCTTACTACCGGTTCAATGCTCATAGAAATAGGAACGGAGGCAAATTCCTTTTTTGAAGCGCAGTATTCCGCGTCGCTCATCGGCGAAGCGCTTATAAAAACCCTTGGAAGTTGATTATGAAAAGACTTAAAACCGAGACATATTATTTTCTTATATCGTTCATTGTTACATCCTGCGTGCTTTACGGCTTTTTCGGCGTTTGCGCGGCGTATGAAAATATGAGTAAAACGGTGTTCGGTGAAAAAAGAGCCGCCGTAAGTATCGGCGGCGGAAAAATACGTATTCTCGATTTTGAGTTTGATTTCAAAAGGAAGCCAAGGGATTAATGCCCGTTCACGTTTTTGCATAAAACAGTGCCGTCCGCAAAACTGCGAACGGCACTTTATTATCGCCTTATTATATCTCCGCGAAATACTTAATGGTGCGTACCATCTGGCTTGTGTAACTGTTCTCGTTATCATACCAGGAAACTACCTGTACCTGATAGGTATCGTCGTCGATCTTTGTAACCATGGTCTGTGTGGCGTCAAAGAGCGAGCCGTAGGTGATACCGATAATATCGGAGGATACGAGCGGCTCTTCGGTATAACCGAAGGAAGCGCTGGACGCTGCCTTCATAGCGGCGTTGATACCGTCGGCGGTGATATCCTTACCCTTGACAACGGCTACAAGGATGGTGGTGGAGCCGGTCGGAACCGGAACACGCTGAGCCGAGCCGATAAGCTTGCCGTTAAGCTCCGGAATAACGAGACCAATCGCTTTCGCGGCGCCGGTGGAATTCGGAACTATATTAACGGCGGCGGCACGTGCGCGGCGAAGATCGCCTTTTCTGTGCGGGCCGTCAAGAACCATCTGATCGCCGGTGAAAGCGTGAACGGTAGTCATAATACCGCTCTGAATCGGAGCGTACTTGTTAAGCGCGTTAGCCATGGGAGCTAAGCAGTTGGTGGTGCAGGAAGCGGCGGAAATGATGGTATCCTCTTTTGTAAGAGTATTCTCATTAACGCTGTAAACTATTGTGGGAAGATCCTTGCCCGCGGGAGCGGAAATAACGACCTTCTTAGCGCCGGCGTCAATGTGAGCCTGGCTCTTCTCTTTGGAGCAATAGAAACCTGTGCATTCAAGAACAACGTCAACGCCTATCTCGCCCCAGGGAAGATCGGCGGCGTTTTTCTCGGCATAGATCTTGATGGTTTTACCGTCAACCGTGATGCTGTCCTCACCGGCTACGACCTTATCGGCAAGAGCGTATCTGCCCTGCGCGGAATCGTATTTAAGAAGATGAGCAAGCATTGCCGGGCTTGTAAGATCGTTGATAGCAACAATCTCATACCCTTCAGCGCCGAACATCTGACGAAACGCCAGACGGCCTATACGACCAAAACCGTTAATTGCAACTTTTACCATAATTAGAAAACCTCCTAAAATAATTACTTTTTACATTTTAACCTATTTTACCTGAATTTTCAAGTAATATTGTTAATAAAATATCGCTTTTTTTAGTACATACTGTTATAAAGATTAGACAATTATCATTTCCGCGGCTTTAATGCCGTCTACCGCGGCGGAAACTATGCCGCCGGCGTACCCCGCGCCCTCTCCGCAAGGGTACACGCCCCTAACGCTGACGCTTTGCATATCCTCGCCTCTGAGTATTCTTACGGGTGAGGACGACCTCGTTTCCGGAGCGGATAAAATCGCGTCATAATCGGCAAATCCGTGCGCTCTGATGTTAAGAAGCGCAATACCCGATTTAAGCGCCCCGGTCACATAACCGGGAAACAGTCTGCCGACATCGTAAAGCCCGTATCCCGGCTTGACGGTCGGTTTAACTTTGCCTATACGGTTATCGGTTTTGCCGAGAAAATATCCCACACTGCAAACCGGAACTTTGCCGCCGCAGGCGTTATACGCCGCTTGCTCTATTTTTCGCTGAAAATCAACTCCGGCAAGCGCGCCCTCACCGGCGACGTCTTCGGGAGTTATACCCACAAGCAGGGCGCTGTTGGCGTTTACGCCGTCACGCGCCTTATAGCTCATACCGTTTGTAACGATACCGCCTTTTTCGCTTGCGGCGTTCACGACCACGCCGCCCGGGCACATACAAAAGGTATAAACGCCACGCCCCGAAGGCAAATGCACCGCGAGCTTGTAATCCGCGGCGCCGAGGTTTTTATGCCCCGCCGCGCTTCCGTAGAGCGAGCGGTTTATATCGCTTTGCAAATGCTCGATTCTTACACCTACGGCAAAGGGCTTGCGACACATCGAAAAGCCGCCGAGCTCAAGATTTTTGAAGGTATCGCGCGCCGAATGACCTATACACAAAAACAGGTTTTCTGTCTTTATCTCCCCGCCGGCGGCAACTATACCCGTCAATCTTCCGTTTGATGTCAGGACACGCTCGAAGCAGGTGTTAAAGCGCACCTCACCGCCGAGCGATATAATCTCTTTCCGTATGTTTTTTACCACGGTACGCAAAACGTCCGTGCCGATATGCGGTTTTGCCTCATACATTATTTCCCGGTCGGCTCCGAATTGTGCAAAGGTGCTCAGCACCGTATGAATGCGAAAATCTTTTATGCCGGTATTCAGTTTGCCGTCCGAAAAAGTGCCGGCGCCGCCCTCCCCGAACTGGATGTTTGAATTTTCCTTTAACGCGCCGGTCGAAAAAAAAGCGTTTACGTCGGCGGTTCGCGTATCAACGTCAGCACCGCGCTCTAAAACCAGCGGGCAAAGCCCCGCCCTGGCGAGCGTCAGCGCCGCAAACATTCCGGCGGGACCGAAACCGACGACAACTGGACGGTTTTCGGGCAGATGCGACGCCTTCTTGAAAACGTATGGCGAAACAGAAAAAACCTTCGCGGCTTTGTTATCTCTTAAAAACTCAACTTCATTTTTCACCTCGAGCAAAACCGAACAGCAAAAATGCGGTTTGCCCCTCTTTCTCGCGTCAACCGATTTCTTATAAAGGCGCACAGAAACGATAGAGTCTTTCGGCTCTACCGTTTTTGAAATTTCATCCTTTAAGTTGTTAAAATCAGTGTCGAGCGGTAAAACAACGCCGTCAAGCTTTATCATTTTCAACACCCTTTAATATACTGTCCGCCGCGCAAAAAGCGCTCGAAAACGCGAAATGCAGGTTATATCCGCCGCAGTCGCCGTCAATATCGAGTATCTCGCCCACGGCATACATACCCTTATTCTTTACGGACATCATTGTAGTGTTATCGAAACCGTCGGTATCAAGTCCGCCGGCGGTGACCTGTGAATTATCAAAGCCGGTAGTTGATATTGCGGTAAAAGTAAAGTTTTTAATCAAAAACGCGATTCTCTCTATATCGCCGCTTGAAAGCTCCGATACATAACCCGAAAGCTTTAATCCCGCCGCCTTTACAACCGCCTGACCGAGCCGCTTATTAAGCGCGCCTGAAAGGTATTCGTCAAGCTTGCGGTACGAAAGCGCGGTTTTAAGGCCGTAAAGCAGTGAAATGACCTCATCTTCGCTCCGCTTACACATCAGGTCGAGCGAAACCTCTTTTCTGCCGTTTCTACGCTCTGTTTCACGCGCGATTTGCAGCACGGGCGGTCCCGAAAGGCCGTAATCGCAGAAAAGCACTTCCCCCGTTTCGCGGCGCACGGATTTACCGTCGATTTTAAACGTCACCGCGGCGTCCGCCTTTATGCCTTTAAGCGAACGCGCAAGGTCACCCGCCGTTTTTATCTGCACGATAGCAGGCGTTACGGCAACGCATTTTTCGCCCTTCGATTTAAGAAGTTTGAGCACTCCGCCGTCACAGCCGAGTTTAATTCCGCCGGAATAAAGCCCCGCCGCAAATATCAGGTTACGCGCCGAAAAATCACCTTTTTCGGTCTTTACCGTGTATATTTTGCCGTTTTTTGTGAAATCGGTTGCCTTACATTCGGTAAAGGTTTCCACGCCGAGCGCGTCACATGAGAAGCGAAGCGCGTCAACAACCGATGAGGCTTGAAGCGAAGCGGGATACGCCCTGCCGGTTTCATCGTAAACAAAAGGCACGCCGAGCGATAAAAAGAATTTTTCCAACTCCGCGTTTGGATACTTTTTCAAAGCGTATTCGGCAAAACGCGCGTTTCTGCCGTGGTAGTGCGTTATCGCCTCGTCGCTGTTCGTTATATTGCACCTGCCGTTTCCGGTGGTTATAAGTTTTTTGCCGACTCGTGAAAGCCGCTCTAAAACCGCGACGGAAACTGTGCTGTTTTTTTGCTTTATGTAAACCGCCGCCGCAAGTCCCGAAGCGCCGCCGCCGATTATGCAAACGTCAAAAAACCTACTCATATCAATCAAGACTGCTTTCGCCGGAGGTCTCGCGGAATCTGCCCGCGAACGACGGACGCTGACCGTCAAGATACAAATGGCTCACATCGCCGAAACGGTTGCACCTGAAATAGGCGACGCCCTCAACTCTTTCCTCTGTCGATACCCGCGTAATGCCGGTCGGCGGACAGATCATTCCCTGCCACAAAAGCACCGGTGAAATACCGAGCAGATGCGAAAGTATGGCGCACTGCACGCCGAAATGACAGATGAAAACCACCGTATCGTGATTCGGGATAACCGCCCGGTAGCAGTTACCCTCGCGCACGTAACCGTAAGACGCCAGAAAATTATCAAGACTTGTACAGATATAATCGTATACCTCGCGGGCGTTGCCGGTTTTCATTATATCGGTATCAGACCATTTGTCCTTATCGTAAAACTCGGGGATTTCGGTCCACTCGCCCGGCAGAAAATCCCACGGCACATGCTCGGCACCGCTCTTTGGATCTACCACGCAATCCGGAAATTCATGCAGCCAGTCAAGTATCTGCGCACGCCTGTCAAGCACACTAAGCGTGGGCGCCGCGGTATCGCGCGCTCTGCCCATAGGCGAACAGTAAAACTTTTTCACCGGAACATTTTTAAGGAATTTTGCAAGGGCAACGGCTTCCTGCCTTCCCTTTTTTGTTAAAGTATCGTTTACATAGTCGGGGTCACCGTGCCGTATCAGAAGTATATTCATATCACATCACCTTTTTTATACTACCATATCGACAGATAAAAATCAATGATTAAAGAACGCTTCACCATTAACCGTTTCGGCAAAATTTCATATTTTCATATTTTTTTGAATATATTTTTAACTTTTTCCAAGAATATGTTTGTAGGCGGTGAAGAAAATATAAGTAGTGCGGCTGAAAACGCCGCGCAAAATCATTAAAGGAAGGTGTTAAAAATGGACTACGAGGAAGGCAGACACGACAGAGAAATCAGCAAAACAAGTTTTGTTATGATAATAGTTTTATGTTTGCTTGCGGTAGGCGCCATAACTTATTTTGCAATATCGGGCACGAAGTCCGGCAGAGTCAAAAAAAGCGATGATTCGAGCAAGGGCAAGACATACTCATCGCGGGAAGATTCATATAATAGCAATGTGAGCGAGCCGGAAATCGAGGTTCCCACCCCGAGCGAAAGCGTTGACAATAACGAAAGTTCAATTCCCTACGAGGAGAGCGAGCCGCCCGAGCGTGAAACTGCCGCGCGGACATTTATACTGCCTGTAAAAGGCAATATTTCCAAGGATTTCAGCGATACTTCTCTTCAATACTCGGCAACCTACGGAGATATGAGAATGCATACGGGAACAGATATACTGTGCAACACCAAAACCGACGTACTCTGCGCCGCAAACGGCACGGTAACAGCGGTTGAAGAAAGCCCCTCGCTCGGAAGGACCGTAACGGTCGACCACGGCGGAGATATCACTGTCAAATACTGCGGTTTTGAAAGTATTAACGTCAAACAGGGCGACAGCGTAAGATGCGGCGACGTTCTCGGAACTTCGGGAACCGTTCCGTGCGAAGCAAACGACCAACCCCATATTCATATAGAGCTGTATCAGGATTCCGTACCGGCTTCACCGCTTGAAGTGATGGGACTGAAATAAAAAGCCTTTAATGCCCTCGCCTTCGATTAGGGGCAAAAAATACGGCCACCGTAAATCTTTCATGCGGTGGTCGCTTTTATTTTTGTTTTCACAGGTATGCTTCAAGACGGTAAATCGGAAGCCCCTCGGCGATAAAACGGCTTTCGTACTCCGTCACTATATTGTCTTCAAAACCGCTGTTGTGTAAATCGAGACTTATGTTTTTGAGTATGAAACCGGCGGCTGAAAACTGCTCTATCGAAAACTCGAAAAAGTGCATATTATCCGTTTTTTGCTCTATGCGCGCGCCCGGCGCCATAATTCGCTTATAGATTTCAAGAAACCGAGCGGCAGTCAGGCGGTGGGAAGCGTACTTATTCTTAGGAAACGGGCAGGAAAAATTAAGAAAAATCCCCGAAATGCTTTGCGGTTTAACGTATTTTTCGATATACTCCGCTGAGCACTTGATAAAGCGCAGATTAGGTATGTTTTCCGAAACGCAAAGCTCGCAGGCGGAAACTATCACGTTTGCGTCTTTTTCCACGGCGAGCAGGTTTATATCCGGATGCCTTCGCGCAAACTCAACAGCAAATCTTCCTTTGCCGCACCCTATTTCAAGATATACGGGGGCTTCGGAGCCGAACCATTTTTTAAGGTCTATGTATTCTTTTTCGAGAATGGCGGTGTTATAGTTTCTGTCCTCATGGTCGCTGACAAACAAAATCTCTGAAACACCAAAGAGGCGTTCCTCAAGGTGTTTTTTTCTGCGCATTCTCATAGTTTTTCTATTTCACTTACGGCGTCGGCTAAAAAGTCGCCGTCAAAGTGCGCGACAGAACCGTTATCTATCATCGCGGCAAGCGACGGATCGATGGGAAGCGTGCCTAAAAGCTTTACGCCGAAATCGTCGTACGCGTTTTTGCTCTCGCCGAAAACGCTGATTTTTTTGCCGCAATCGGGGCAAACCGCGTAGCTCATATTCTCAACAATACCTATTACGTTTATATTCATCATTTTCGCCATATTGAGCGCTTTTTTCACTATGAGCGAAACGAGGTCCTGCGGCGTGGTGACGACTATCGCACCGTCAAGCTTTACGGTCTGGAACACGGTGAGCGGAACGTCGCCCGTACCGGGAGGACAGTCTATAAGCAGATAATCAAGCTCGCCCCATACAACGTCCTGCCAGAACTGCTTGACAAGACCGGCGATTACCGGACCGCGCCAGATTACCGGACTGTCGGTTTCTTCAAGCATCATATTGACGGACATAATTTTTATGCCCTCTTTGGTTTCGGCGGGCAAAACGCCTATTTCATTCTGCATCGCTCTCGCCGTAATGCCGAACGCTTTAGGAATGGAAGGACCGGTTATATCCGCGTCAAGTATACCTACCTTATATCCCTTTCTGCAAAGCTCCACGGCAAGCATTGAGGTGACGGCGCTTTTACCCACGCCGCCCTTGCCGCTTACCACGGCGATGACGTGTTTTATATCGTTATACTCGCCGGTCGGCTCAAAAAAGTTTTCCTGTTTACGGTCCGAGCAGTTACTCGAACAAGCGGCGCAATTACCGCTGCAATTATTTTCTGACATATAATATCACCCGATAATTATTATACGCCTGTTTTATCTTAAAATCAATTATCATTTAGAATTTTATGTATATTTGAACCGTCCCCTGTGTTCCTTTAATCAGGTAATGAAAAACTCAAGTGTTGTTTTCAGTTAGAATATTTCAACGTCCCAATTAGAGAGATACTGGAAGAGTCGAGTCAAATCTTTGTTGTTTACATTTCCGTCGCCGTTTACATCAGTTGCGCCGGCACTCACTTCCACATCCCAATTTGAAAGATGTTGAAACAGTCTGGTCAAGTCCTTGTTATTTACATTCCCGTCACCGTTAACGTCGCCGGGGGTATGCGGCGCATAATTATAATGCCATGTTGCGTTTAACAGGTATTTGTTGCACTGGTAATCGTTGTTTATAACAATCTGCGTCTTTTGCTGCTCGCTGCCGGTATAATAAATGTCGGTAAGCTCACCGCATCCGGAAAAGGCAAATCGCTTGATCTCGGTTATTTCGACCGGAATGATTATTTCTTTTAACTCTTTGCCCGCAAAGGCGTCCTCGCCTATCGCGGTTACGCTTCCGTCGTCCGGTATTACGCTGTTTTTGCAGCCCAAAACAATGGTTTTTTCCGTTGTTGCGATTAAACAGTCGCCGGACGAATGGTAAGCGGGGTTTTCTTCTTTTACAGATATGCTTTCGATTTCCGCGCAACCCGAAAAAGCCGAATTACTTATCGCCGTTACCGAATTGCCGATAATAACGTTTTTTAAGCTTTCGCAACCGTAAAACGTATAATCGCCCAGCGAAGCTACCGAATTACCCACTGTAACATCTGCAAGCGACGTGCAATTCTGAAACGCCATTGATCCAAGATAAGTTACGCCATCATGTACCGTAAAGCTTGAAAGGCCGACACAAGAATTGAAAGCGGCGTCGCCTATGTAGGTCACATTATCCGGAACTGTAAAATCCGCGAGTTTTCCGCAATAAGAAAACGCCCAATTGCCTATTGAAGTCAACGTATCGGGAACGGTCAAATTTTCGAGACCTCCACAGCCGGAAAAAGCGTAGCTGTTTATAACGGTTACAGAGTCCGGAATATCAATTGATTTCAGCGATGCGCATTGATAGAACGCCTTTTCTCCGATTGAAGTTACCGAGTTGTCAGTCGGGATAACACTGTTCTTAATTCCTATAACCAGTGCTTTATTTTCTGTTTGAATTATACAGTTACCGTCCGAATGATATATGGAGTTGTTGCTGTCAACCGATACACTTTCAAGCGAAGGACAGTTGGCAAACGCGGCAGTATTAACGTCATTTACCGAACTTCCGAGCTCTACCGAGGTTAAGTTGTTACAATTTCCAAACGCATATTCACCGATTGTTTTTACCGAATCTGGTATGGTGACAGACGTAACGGCGGTACAATAATGAAACGCATACTTGCGTATCTCGGTTACCGAATTCGCAACGGTAATATCCGGAAGAGAGGTACAACTGTCAAATGCGTGTTCACCGATTACCGTCACTGAATTACCTATCGTAAGCGAGGTCAGTTTATTACAGTATCCAAACGACCAATTGCCGATTGAGGTTACGCCGTCTCCGATAACGACATCTTTGACATATTCATTCAGTTGATACCACGGCGTGCCGTTACTAAGGTAATTATCCATAGCGCCCGAACCGCTTATAAGGAGCGAACCGGTAGCCGTATCCAAATCCCATGTGACGCTTTCGCCGCAGTTTCCGGAATGGTTCAACGCGCTGACGTTAAATACCGTCAACGGAACAACGGTAAAAATCAGCAGTATCGTCAGCATAAGGGATAAAAGTTTAATCGCTTGTTTTTTCATTTTCATTCCTCCAAAATAATGCGGGACATAGAACCGTCCCCTGTGTTCCCAATTCTTCGAAAAAAAACACTACCTTATGTTATCGAGCCACTCGACCGATTTCGGAGACGTCTCCATAGCGGCGACAGCGTCCACAAGACCTTGTTTGCTTGAAGCATAGGCAAAATTCCCGGTCTTTCCAAACCACATTACGCGACCTTCGGTTGCGCCCGATTTCTGATAGTAAGTGTTTCCGGAAAGGGTAAGTCCCGGATGCGCATCGGCAGAGCCCTCAACATTATACCAGTTCCAATAGATAAGCGACTCTTTTGAGCAATCGAAAATATTATTCGTAATGGTGAAATCGGTAGTATTCGGATAGTAATAGTCTCTGCCGCAACGGATATGAGCGCCCATATAGACGTTGGACTCAAGATAACCGACTCTGTCTTCGCGTTCAAATATGCCGAAGCATGCCTTACGCATAATATTGTTGCTGATATTGATGTTGTTAAGGGTGTCGCCGGCAAACGTAAAGAACTCGAAATTGTACCAACAACACTCTATAAGGTTGTCATTGAAGGTGAGATTGTTATAGCCCATATCGCTGGTCGATTCCCAGGTCTGGAAGGTAATGCCGGCGTCGTAGCAATCGTGAACGTAGTTGTTTGTAATGGTGATGTTACTTGCGCCGAGACCGAACTGGATGCCGTTGCCCGCGCGCGATTCGGTAAGCCATGTGCCGCCGATGTAGGCTATTTCACAGTTGGTTATGGTAACATTTGAACGCTTGGTGCCGCCGATACCGTGCATGCCGCCGAAAGCAATTTTAAGGTTATCGACCTGAACACCGGAATTTATCGTTACAACATTTCTATGTTGTGCTATTTCTATATCGGCGTAAACGCTTGCGGGATTTCCTGCCGAGTAAACATAAACATAGCCGTCCCTCGCATCATAGAAATCGCCGGGCGCCGCCAGCTCGGAAGTACCCGTTTGCGCCATTTTGCCGGTTGTGATCACACCGCCCGACGAAATGAGGTAAACCGAACCTACTTCATCCGCGTTATGATAACTGCTTCCATCCTGATTTTTGATGTCGGTTCTCCAGATGTTGTCTCTTACATTGGTCCACGACCTTGTCGCGTAATTGTAAACCGAGCCGGAAAGAAGCGGCTTTGCCAAACTTTCATCGCCGTAAACGCCGTATCTTACACCGGTTTTGAAATTGATCGCCGCTTCTTCGGAATTGCCGCCGGCAGGCATACGGTATACGCCGCCGCGCTTAAACAAAACGGTATCGCCGGGAGCGGGATTCAACCCGGCGAGACCCGCTAAAGTCTTTTTGGCGTTTGCCTGAGAAAGACCGTTTTTAGAATCGTTTCCGTTTTCGGCGTCAACATAATAAACAGTGTTCTCACCGTAAAGCGCCTTCGGCGAGTTGATAATTGCATTGCGCTTTGCAGCGGCAAGGTCGTCCGCGCCGCCTTCCCAGTTGTTCAACTGCCGGACGGCATGCTTTTTAAGACTTACAATATCCTTAATGTCGGTAAACGCATCAAAGTTAGGATCACAATAGAGATTAGAGGGGTCCGGCGAGATCAGCCGCAAGACAGTTTTGCGGAGAAACTCGAAACGCTGCAGGTAGGTTAAACAAGTGAAGAAGTCTTCCGGAACATCTAAAACTTTAAGGTCACCGTCAAAGGTTGAATCGCCGGCGGCGTCCCCATCATAAACCGAATACCAATAAGCATTAGGCGAAGTTATATTATGCCAGGGGTCGTAACTTACATCGCCTGTATCTCCGAATACCGGATTCATGGCGACTATAAGGTTCTCGCCCGTCGGATTACCGCTGCCGTCGGTCTTATACAGTTCCAGACCCGAAATGTAGAATTTCTTATCGATACCGTTGGCGCCGTTCCCGAAATAAACACTTATACCTTCAAGATCCGCCATGGTGGTAAATCTGAGTGATTTTGTATAGGTGTCGGAATCATCGCTCTCGGTAAAGGACACCGGTACATTTCCGGGGGACTGAACAAGGGAAACATAGCCCTCGTCGCCTTCGGAGCGATATTTGTATCTGAACATATAGGAGGTCTCGGATTCGGCGCAGAAATCAAATTTGAATCTCGCATAATTACCGCCGGTCAGACAGAACATTCTGCTGTTAATATCAATCGTATACCCGCTTGTGAAGAAGCCCGCCGGGATTTTGTCGGCAAAGCACCTCAGGTTTTTGGTATCCGACGACCATTTATTAAGCGGCGCGCCCGTATTCCAGCCGCAGGTCGCCTGATGCTTATATGCATATTTACTGCCGAGAGCAAGCGTTTCACTGTTAATAGCCGGAGCGAGATTACCGCCGGTAGGATTGCCGCTGCCGTCGAGCTTATAAAGTCTCGGCTCAGCCATTGCAAAGCTTATACCGTAATTAGTGCCGTCCACTGTATTCTGGACATGACGCGCGTTGCCGATCGTGATAAAGCAGTTGGCGCCTTGACTCGTTTCGGATCCGTATCTTTGTATATTCAATACTGCGGTAAAGGTGTATGAAGACTCGTCATAATAGGTATAATATCCGCCAGCGTCAGGTGTTAAACTGTTATTGTTATTCACATACAGGTCATCATCCGCACTGGGGAATCCGTTTCCACTGCCTGTAGTTCTTACGGAGCCGATTATCGGCGCACCCGAACCGGAAAGCCGGCGCATCTTAAAGGTCAGCTTATATTTGCCGCCGGAAGCGAGATTGAGCGGTAACAGTATGTTTGAAGGCGTAACGCCGTAGGTTCCGGGCTGATCAAAGACGATCATCTGCGCCTCGGGCTCTTCCGCGGAAGCGGAAATAACCGGCACCATAGCAAAACAACTGATGACAAGTGCCAGAGTCAGGAAAAATGCCGTTAGTTTTTTTGCATACATAGTTATTAGTCCTTTTCAGTTTTTATAGGGAACACAGAACCGTCCCCTGTGTTCCTCCGATTAAACGTCCGGCAGCATTTCCTTAATCACGGGAATCAGCGCCGCCGCCATCGAAGCGAAGCCGAAGTCGTTCGGATGGCAGTTATCCACTGTTCCGTCCCTCTTTGCCAGTCGCATCAGTTCCCTGCCGCTTAATAAACGGACGTTCTTATCACCGCCACGAACGGCGTCGTCATAAGTCTGTTTTATGATATCAAAGCGTTGCTCCTCTGCTTCACTTAACCGGAATTTAGGCCTTGAGAGCAAAATTATCGGCAGTGTCGGGTTCTTTCCCCGAATGATGTCGAACATTCTGCCGTGCGTCTTTTTCAGATGTTCGGCGGACGGTGCGTTATGGTCATAGTCATACACGAACAGCGACATATCCATCCCGGCAATATATCTCGCAACAGTATCTTCTCCCCTTGCGCTTCCGGAAAATCCGAGGTTGATATAATCACAGCTAAGCGCGCGGGAAATCATCGCCTGATATGACATCCCCGGTCTTGACGCGCAACCCCCCTGCGTTATGGAAGATCCGTAGTAAACGACGGGTTTTTTAACGCCGTAAGGTTTTGCGGGCATAACGGCGGCGTTTTCGCTTAAACCGACGTACAGTTCGTTTACGTTACTGTAAAGCGGCATATTGACGGTTATTTCTCTTTCTTCGGCCGTGCCGAACTCTATTATTCCCTCATATTTATCGATGATATCGGTAGGCGGAGTGTACGTATTTACAAAAACGTCTTCACCGTTTGTTTTAACGTACAAATCAAATCCGATTGAACCGGTAAACGCCATGTGCGACATTTTACCGGGAGAGGATATTTTTGCGTTTATTGCAACGTAAGGACTGTCGGTTATAAACCGTATTCTGCCCCCGGCGGTATTCGTATGCAAATCCGCAACGCCTTTATTAGTGGCTTTCGCTACCGATTCCGGCATTCTGCGAAACGCTCCCGACTCATAAAAAACACCGTCAATTTCAAACGGCGGGTTTTTGACGTCGTAAAACTTAATATCGGTTTTGTCCAAACCGGTTTCAATCCTGAAATTACTATCGATCTGTGAAATATCCATAAACCCGACCTCCAAAAAGTAAAAGCGGACTGTGCGCACTCTAATCCCTGATTTAACTATAACATACCGCGAGTAACGAACACAGGGGACGGTCCCCTGTGTTCCTAGTCCTATGTTTCTGCGCCCATCGGAATAAACTCTGAACCAACAACTTCAAACATTTTTGTGTTTTTATTGAATTTCAAAATACTTTTTGCATAGCCAATGCCATCTGAGTGCCCATAAAGCGATACATATTGTAAACAAGCCACTTCAAAAGTGCCATCATTATCCACATCTTTGGGTATAAACTCCATAAAACTATCGCACACAATGTTTTCAAAATGCACGTTAGATATAACCTTGCCGGCTTCATCAAAATAAATGCCACTGTATTTTTTTGTGCCGATCATATCAAGTGTTATTGAATAACCTGTAAATATGTTTTGCACTTCCATTTTATAATCGTCTTTCAAAACACAGCTAAACCCCGTGTTATACAAACAGATGCTTGATGAATTAAAAAGTTGAATGATTTCATCATCAACCACTTTGAAAATGCGTGAAAGATACTGTCCCGCTCCGCCAGTCATTCCAACTGTCTGTTGAAGAACAACCTCGTCAATTCCATCATCGTCAACATCACACACATATATTTCTTCACCATAACTACCGCTGTAATTATCATTTGCAAGGTCTCGCAATAGTATTTTAGAATCGGTTTCGATTACTAAATATGAGTCGTGATAAATACTATTCTCTCCGTATTTCTGATAATCATTAAACAAATACACATATCGTGAAGATGTCGGACGTTGCGCTGTAAAACACCCTCTTACTCTTTCCCCAATTGTAAGATCTTTTAACCCTAATTCTGTTAGGTCATTTTCTAACCAATCGTGGTTATAATTCAACTTGTAAGTTGTACTATTGTGGTGCGGTTTTTCTGCCACAATTGAAGAATTGCTGCCTTTCTGCTTTTCGCAGCCAACGCTAATAAACAGTAGCCCTAGTACCAATAAGATAATAATACTTTTTTTCATTATATCACCTCAATCAGTAATAGAAAAACGTGTTCCCGCCATATGATATAACACCTTTAGGAATCACGGAACACATAGAACCGTCCCCTGTGTTCTCTGTCTCCGCAGAACTGTCACTCGTTCTCTGTTTTTAAGACAACCATGGTATTGGTTAGAATATCCCCAAGCCTTTCTCCATTAAAAATGAGAAGAATAATTTCGAGACTTAATAGCGGCAATAAAATAACATTTCTCAAAACAATTCTACCGTATCCAACTTTCTCAAGACCACTTTTTTTGACTATTACTAAATTTACCAGTTTTTTCCCTATTCCTGAGTTCTTAAATACCAAATCTTTACAAACGAATAATGCCGCATATGCAATAATGCCAATCGTAAACAATAAATACAGTGGGATATTATTCTTTGCGTTATCATAGATTATCTGAACAGGAATACAAACAATAAAGAGAATTACAGCATGATCTATAAGAGCCGCAAGTATGCGTCGAGTTACGATACTCAAGAAATCTCACTTCCTTTTTTAATTGAGAAATCATTTGCGACCCATTTCCCTTCTTTCTTATTAAGAGTCACAAAAACAATATAATAATAGTTGCTTTCTTTAGTTTCAACCGAATACGGAATTATCATTTTTGAATCGCTCTTATACGTTTTTTCGCGTATATTTCTTCCTACGTGCTCAATTTCTCCGATTTGCTGATATATCTCATCGCAATTCCAAATATAAGTCATAGCTATTTCATCCGTTTTATTGTGCCGGATATGATTAAACAATATGACTACAATTATAAAAAACACAAGGTAAGAAACAAATGTAATTATTAAAATTTTTGATACTCGCCGATTCATTAATCAGTCTCCTGTGTTCCTCTGTTTTATTTTGGCTCGCTACAATTTATATTAAATAAAGTACATAAGTGATACAAATGCAGTGCCCTTTGCCGGTACAAACTATACTTATAACTACTTACACCTGATCCTGTCGCGCTTCCGCCCGTATAAATCCTGTTCATCAGTTTTTGCATTGTCGCTATCTCAATTTCCGTATTCTTTCCCCAATTTTTCTGATCTTCAATCAATGCGTTTTTCCAACCGTCGAATAAACTTATAAACTCATCAATATCGTTAGTGAGTTCGCCATCCTTGCCGGCAAAAACTTTTTCATCATCGATTTCCATAAGAAGTCCATAGTAATACTGAATATAATCGTCCCAAGTTGATATAAATCTTTCTTTAATAACTTCCTCTTCGTATCGGCTCACAGTATGTGCTTTACTCATCGCATCATTGTATGATATATCAAGCGGATAAACCTTGTTGTTAAACTCGGCAAACATATCAAACGAGAATGTCGTTGTCTTCTCTGAAACCAAATCAATTTCCGAATTTGAGTCTGATTTAGACGTATGTAATTTGTTACAGGCAGATAGACCGATTGCCAAAGCAAAAATCACGCAAAAAGAAATTGTCGTTAAAACACGTTTTCTCATGGCCACAAGACACAGAACCGTCCCCTGTCTTATAATTTTTCTGTTTTTCATTATATTTTTTCCTTTTTTTCATTTTTGTTAAAATTTGGAATTCTAAATCAAATATACGCCATACGATAATAAAATGAAAGGAACAAATTAGTTGCAAATTATTTCGATTTTGTTACAATTGCAATCGCTGATAATTACGTGTTTTATTATGAAAAACCAATCCCTAAATTCATCAAGCCGTATTAACGCTTAGCGCAGAATAAAAATCGGCAAAAGAATAAAGCTCTTTTGCCGATTTTATTTTGCGATTTAAAACTTTACCGATATTTGCTTTTTCGCCTGCGGCGGCGAATAATTGAACTCATCTATATGCTCGCCCGTATAGAAGTATTTGCGTTTTTCACGCGGCACGCTTTCGAGCTCGTCGATAATAATAAGCTTGATTTTCATTTTTTCGGGGATAATGCTCTTTATGTAAACGCACACACCCTGCCCCTCGCGCACATCGGGACCCGGCTCCGCAAGCCCGGCGAGATTCGGGGTAAGCTCAACGAATATTCCGTAGCTCTCAATACTGCGTACAACGCCGAAAACCGTTTGACCCTGCAAGAAAAGAGCGGCGTTCTCCTCCCACGTTCCGAGAAGTTCTTTATGCGAAAGGGTGATTTTACCGTCTTCACCGATACTTTTTATAACGGTTCTGATGCTGTCGCCTATACTTAATCTGTCGCTCGGGTGCGATATTCGGGAAACGGATATCGCGTCTATCGGGAGGAGGGCTATATTGCCGCACCCGATATCGCAAAACGCGCCGAAGCTTTCAAAATGCGTAACCCTGCTTGTTATTATATCGCCGCTTCTCCTGTTTTCGTATATATGGTTAAGGCATTCCTCCTGCGCCGCCCTCCTTGAAAGCCGCGCAAACGGGAGACCCCCTTCGTCATAATCTATGCCGAGCACCTTAAAGGCGACCGGCTTGCCTACGCGGGAAATCAGCGCGATATCGCGCGTTTTGCCCTCGGCAATACCTATCGCGCCGTCTTCCCTCTTTATAATCCCTTTCATACAGCCGAGGTCTACCTCAATATCGTGCGACCTGTCGCACATCACCGCCACCGCTTCGACCGTAGCCCCTTCGCGCGCGGCGGCTTCAAGCGCTGAAAAAGAGCTTAAATATTCCGCGTTTTCCCGTGTTTTAATGAGAGTGCCTTCCGGATAATATTCTTTCATTTTTATCTCGCCTTTCATTGACTTACTGCCTTAAGGGACAAAACGCCTGAGAAAAGGGAAAATCCGGCTCTTTTCGGCTTGTTGTCCTCACAAGGCTTTTTTATCACTAAAAAAATATATGCAAAAGCGATATAAAAAATGAAAGGGCCGTGTAACCTTACACAGCCCTTATGTATTGATATCGAATATTAAAAATCTTTATATTCGCCGTTTTTAATTTTTTGCGACAGCGCCGCGACGACGCCCTCTTTATCCTCCTTATAGGTGACGCCGTACCACTTATCCTCCGCGACGAGCACGCTGACCTGCTTTTCACCGCGCGCTATCACGTTCGATACTATGGCGGGCAGATAAAACTCGGCTTTCGGCACATCTATTTTTTCTTTCAGGAAAGCGACAAGGTCTCTTTCAACGAAATTGAACACGTCCGGCGTAAAGCCCCACATATTCATTGAAACGACGGTGTCTTCATCGAGCGCCACCCATTCGCCGAGTTCGTTTTTATACTTGCAGTCTGAAATTTCGGTGCGCTCGGTAATTGATTTGAGCACGCCGTTTTCAATATTGCATACGCCGCGCGAAACCGAGCCGTTTTCGGTCAACGTGTTTTTAAGGCGGAAGCCGACCATGCAATAATCGTTTTTATCCTCGCACAAACGGTTATATATCTGTATAAACGCGCTTTTCCCATAATAATCATCGGCGTTTATAACCGCAAAAGGCGTTTTTACCGCGTTTCTGCAACACCATACGGCGTGACCCGTTCCCCACGGCTTTGCGCGGTCCGGCGGGCATACAAAGCCCTCCGGCAGGATATCGGTTTCCTGAAAAACGTACTCGACATCTATCATTTTTTCGATACGCGAGCCGACTATACGCTTGAAATCGTCCTCAATGGCGTGCTTGATAATAAACACGACCTTGTTAAAGCCCGCCGCCTTTGCGTCGTAAACCGAAAAGTCGAGGAGCGCCTCGCCGCCGGGTCCTATGGGTTCAAGCTGTTTAAGTCCGCCGAAACGGCTTCCCATACCCGCCGCCATTACTACCAATGTTGCATCAGTTTTCATTTTTTCTCTCCTTTGAATTCTCACTGTCATTATCACGCTTTGATACGTTTGAAGCTTCCTTTTCAAAGCCCTCGGTGCTCTCTTTCATAAAGAGTATCTTAAATGTGAGTATTACGAGCTTCAAATCAAGCAAAAGCGAATAATCTTCGATATAGGTAAGGTCCATGTGGAGCTTGTCCTCGGGGCGCGTATTGTATTTGCCGTAAAGCTGGGCAAGCCCCGTAAGCCCCGCCTTGACCTTGTGCCGCAGTTCAAATTCCGGATACATCTGCGAATACTCAAACACGTTCTCTATGCGTTCGGGTCTCGGACCTACTATCGACATGTCGCCGAAAAGAATGTTAAGCAGCTGCGGCAGCTCGTCTATCCTGAAAGCGCGGATAACCTTTCCGACGCGGGTGATCCTGTCATCGTTATCGACGGCTTTCCTGGCGCCGTCCTTCTCAGCGTCGGTCCGCATTGAACGGAATTTGATTATATTGAATATCTTACCGTCCTTGGTTACACGGTTCTGTCGGTAAAAAACCGGACCGCCGTCATCAATCTTTATCGCTATGGCACAGATAAGAGTTATCGGCAAGGTTATTACCAGCGCAAACGCGGATATAAGGATATCCAATATGCGCTTGATAAGCTGCTGTTCAAGGGTCAGTCCCCTGTTCTGACTCATAAGCACCGGCGTATCGGCGATTTGGATATTATAACTGTTATTGATTATTATATCTGTGGTATCAGGCAAAAGATAGGTGCGTTTTTCCTTTGTATAGCAGTAGGATATTATCTGCTTTTGCAGATTCTTATCAATACCGCAGATAACGACCGCCTCGTATCTGTCTATCTGATGCTTTATTTGCTCAAAGGTTGAACGTTCGGCGTTAATACCGCACTCGATTTTGAACCTCTCGGAAATATGACTCATCTTTTTTATCAGTTCAAAACCGTACATATCGTCGCTGAAAATCGCCACGACCCTACGCGCGGAATAAAGCTTAAAATAAATCATATTCGCGCAGACCGCGCATATGGCCGCCGTAATTATCTGAATCGCCACGCCGAGCATCAGCGGCAGAATACGTACCATTTCACGCGCGATAAGACTAAGTTCAAGATACATTACCGCGTTTGTGAAAAATATCGCGAGTGAAAAGCTGTAAATAATCTCGTGAATACGGTATATGCCTATCCTGAACGCCGAAAAAAGCGAGGAAAAGGTCACAAAGAGGAACACAAAAGAAAAAACCACCACATAGTTACCCCTGTTACTGAACAGGGACTCTGCGTAGTTGCTTATCCATACTTGCATAAACATGACCATTACGGCAAGCGTTATCATAAACTTTATGAAAAGCATAACGCTTTTGCGTAATTTAATAAGCAAATTCATAAGCGTACCTCATATAATACCGTGAATTATATTATATTTGCAAGTTAAACGGTTGTCAAGAATATAGTACCCTAAAAGCCGTAAACAAAGACGCCGGCAACCGCCGAAACCGCTATAAGAAGTATGGGTGAAACGCTCTTTTTGCGAAGCTTTCCGGCGGCGAAATACGCTGCCGCGAGCGCGGCTGTAAATATCGCGGTTTTAATATCAAACGCGAAAGACGCGTTATTGCCCGTAAGGAAAATATTTTTATAAATCATATATACGCCCGTTGCGGCTATAATGCCTATTATCGCGGGTCGCAGTCCCGACAGGATCGCGATAAAATATCTGTTTTTAAGCAGTTTTTTGAAAACCACCATTATAAGAAGAATAATGAAAAACGCCGGCATCACCACCGCAAGCGTAGCTATCGCGGCGCCTATCACTCCGCCCTTAACCGCGCCGACGTAGGTCGCCATATTCACCATAACGGGACCGGGTGTGCTTTCACTTACGGCGATAATGTAACTCACCATATCGTCGCTGAGCCAACCGTATGCAAGTACAACCTCGCGGATAAACGGTATCGCGGCATACGCGCCGCCGAAAGCGAAAAAGCCGACTCTTAAAAAGCCCAGAAACAGTTCAAGATAAATCATTTGCCGTCACCCGCCCTTTCCTGCTTTCCGGCAAAGGAAAGCGCGAGCGATACGACGGCGGCGCACGCGAGTATGACTATTGACGTGATATGAATTGCGAAAAAATCAAATACCGCGAGTGCGGCAAACGCCGAGAGTGCAATAGTAACGGTAAGAGCGTTTTTCTTTAATTTACCGAACATTTTAATCGCGGCGCTGACTATCAGTATGCCGACCGCCGCTTTTATGCCCGCAAAGGCGCTCGCAACAAATTTTATTTCAAGAAAATTATCAAGAAACGCCGAAATAATGAATATAATGATAAACGACGGCAGAATAACGCCGAGAGTCGAAGCAACGGCGCCCAAAAGTCCCTTTTTCTTAAATCCGACGTAGGTGGAACAGTTTATGGCGATGGGACCCGGCGTAGATTCGGCGATAACCGTCATATTCAACATTTCCTCATCGGTTATCCATTTCTTTTTTTGGACGCATGTATCCTCGATAATCGATATCATGGCGTACCCGCCGCCAAACGTAAAAAGACCGATTTTGAAAAAGGTTACGAACAATTCAATAATCGCCGCCATAATATCACCCCGGACTTACCGTTTTTTGCTTCTCTTATACCTGCCGTCTGTACGCTCCGCGTTCTTTATAATAACGTTCTTTCACCGCGTACATCATCATATCCGACTCTCTGAGCATATCTTCAACCGGCTTTTTTCTGTCCGCCGAATAACTGTAACCGAGAGCACAGTCATATTTTGTCTCGCCTACGTTATGCTCGATACGCTCAACGAGCTGCATCATTTCATCCTGCGAAGTTTTGCGGCAAATGATAACAAATTCGTCACCGCCTACCCTGTAACCGAACTGTCTGCTTTTGAGCGCCCTGCGAAAACAAAGCGCAAGCGTGAGCAACGCTTCGTCGCCTGCGGCGTGCCCGAGCGTGTCATTGATGGTTTTCAGCCCGTTCATATCAATTGAAATCAGCGCCGTAATATCCTCGGGATTTTTAAGGGTATCCGCGTGATAGGCGTGTCGGTTGAGCAGCCCGGTAAGCGAGTCTTTTTTTGTCTGCTCCAGTATTTCAAAAACGTAGTATATGAAAAGCGCCACACCGATTGTAGAACAGAAAATCTTTGAAAAATCACTTCCGAGCACGAACGGGAAAATGAGTCCCGAAAGCAGTGCAAAGGTTAAAAACGAAATGGGAACTATCTCCATCCACTTTTTGTTGCTTCTCTTTATCAAAAGATAAATCAAAGCGATACAGTACAGCCCCACCATAATAAAAGGCAAATAGCCGAGCGGTCCGCGGGAAAAACTGTTGTATCCCTCTATTCTGAAAACTATGCCTGTGAAAATCGAGATGAAATCGATAACCGTAAGTATTATGGCGGGAATGAATATATACCAGGTCTGTCTTTTTACAAGAGTATATATTAGTTGCGAAATGATAAGAGGAGTCGCACTGTAACGCGTCGCCATCAAAATGCCGCGCAGTATCCTGTGTTCGGTATACGCGGCACATTCAAACTCCACAAATACGAGAAGCGAGAGCAGAAATACGCCGACAATCAAAACGTACATACGTCTTATTGTGGTTTTGTCCAGAAAAACGGTTATATGAAGCGCTATTGCAAACGCCGACAGAATCAGCAACAGCGACCAGTCCTGCAACAAAAAATCTTTTATCATGGAAAATCCTTTCACAGTACCGCAATCATTATTATCGGTTTGCTCTGCGCCATACGGCGCTTAACATCCGAGCGGGGTAAAGAATAAGTATACATAGATAGTATAACATAAATAACAAAAAAATGGAAGAGGTTTATGCTATTTTACGGTCATACGTTTGCAAAACCGCATGGTTCGGACGGTTAAAAAATCGGCGTTGCTTTGCGGCTCCCACGGATTTTCTCCCAAAAACGGACAAGGCGCCCGAAACGGCGCCTTGTTTTCATCTGTAAACCAATAAACATACTTGACCGGAATAAGAGGTGCAAAGGCGCCGTCTTTTACCCGGGTAGCCGATATGTCAGCGCCTCAAATGTGTTTTTACTCGAAGCTTCCGTACTTTAAGACTGCTTCATCCACGGTGATATCGCCTTTTCCGACATAGAATGACGCAAGTCGGATCTGAACCGTAAGCGGATCGAGAATGCCTAATACTTCCGGTGATAAGACGCGATCGGACGGCACATTAGCAAAAGGAGCGTAAATCGAATCGAAGGACAGGTCTTTTGTAGGCGTTACCAAACGCTTTACGGAAGCCATACGGTTCAACTCGTCGTTCGTAATCAAAAACCGCATAAATTCATTTGTCATTTCCAAATCGTCACAACTCTTGTTAACGGAAAACTCTACGGAAGGACTGTCTATAAAGTATCCGCCTTCATCCGTTAAAGCGATCGGTGAAAAAGTGTAGTTGAAGGGAGATTTTGCAAATGCTTCGGACTGACTTTCTCTCTTCTTGGTGCCTGATACGGTATCGCCGGCGCAGATCATCATCGGAACATCGCCTTCAAAAAAGCGAAGGATTACCTTGGTATAGTTATCTTCGATCTTATCACACTCATTAAGATCAATGCAGCCGTTTTTAATCAACTCTTCAACCTTTTCCAGAGCCGGGCGCATATATTCGCCCGCCGCGGGATCCAGCTTATTGGCAAGCGCGAGAGCCTCGGGATTTTGGGCGAGCGTGGCTACGAACTGCGGATAAGCTATCGTGTTCATAAACGGGCTGGAAGCGTTGGCGCTGAAGCCCATCATGGGGCTGGTATAACCCTTGCCGCGGAACTCTTCGCATACAGACAGCAGCTCCGTCCATGTAGAGGGGACTTTAAGCCCTTCCTTCTTGAACAGATCGTTATTTACCAGCATACCGTAGGTTCTGGAAAAAACCGGAACCATCAGTACGCGGCCGTCCGCGTCATGGTTGATAAGACCGGGGCGAATACAGTCAAGGTCCAACGCCAGCGCCGGATCGGAAAGATCCTCCGAAAAATCAAATACCGAATCGTATTTTTCGTTCCCGATCATCCATGAATACGTAAAGAAAATGTTGGGTTTTTCGTTTCCTTTCAGCACCGTGCTCAGAGTGTTGTTGTAGTCATCCAGTTTCACATAGCTGAGCTGCACATTCGGATATATCTCGTTGAATCTGTCAAATTCAGCCTCAAGCGCCTCAAAGTTATCATAACTTCCGGCTACGGTGATATTGCAGCTTGTGTTTGTATCGAGAGCCGGTTTGAACCCGGCGGCGGTTTCCTTCTTTGTTTTGCCGCCGCAGGCGGAGAGCGATACAACCATACATACTGCCAATACGGTACAGATAAGCTTTTTCATTTTTTATTTTCCTCCTTGATCCTTCGGATCTCTTTAATAACAAGTTTGATATCTATGGGTTTTGCGATATGACCGTTCATTCCGGCGTTCAGACACTCTGTGACATTTTCGGAAAACGCGTCCGCCGTCATGGCAATGATCGGTATTGAAGACGCCCACGGATCATCCAGCTTACGGATAATCCTTGTCGCCTCAAGTCCGTCCATTTCCGGCATATGTATATCCATAAATACAAGATCATAATCGCCTTCCGACGCCGATTTCACCTTTTCAACACAGACACGTCCGTTTTCGGCGCGTTCCGTAGTGATCCCGAACATACCGAGGAGGGCGGAAATGATTTCCCAGTTGACGTCATAGTCCTCCGCAACAAGAATATTTATGCCCTGCAGGTCTGAATAGTCATTTTCCTGCTCATCGGACTCCGTCACAGTTCCGAGAAGTTCGTTTATTTTATCATAAAGCGTAGAGCGGAAGAGCGGCTTGCCGACGAAACCGTTTGCACCCGCTTCTCTCGCGGCATCTTCAATATCCGACCGGTCATAAGCGGAAATCAGCAAAACCGGAGTATTTGAACCCACATCCGTGCGAATTCGCCGAACCGTTTCGACGCCGTCCATATCAGGCATCTTCCAGTCGACTATCACGACGTTGTAATCTCGTCCCTCTTCACGGCGCCGCGCTATCATATCAAGCGCCTCCGCCCCGCTTCCCGCACGGTCGGCTGTTACGCCGAGTGATTCGAGCGAGTCAACCGCGGTCTCTAAAAGGATCTCATCGTCATCGACGATCAGGACATCCATCGGAGCAAGCTTCATATCCTCTCTTTGCCGGTCCGCAACGGGAAGATCCAGCGTTACCGTAAAGGTCGTTCCCTTCCCCTGCTCGCTCTGACATTCAATGGTACCGCCCATCAAATCGACCATCTGCTTTGTGATGGCAAGTCCGAGTCCGGTTCCCTGAATGTTGTTTACGCGACTGTCTGTCTGGCGCGAGAACGGCTGATACATATTTTTCATAAACTCCGGACTCATACCGATGCCGGAATCGGAAACGGTGTATGTCAAGCGTACGCAATCAGGTTCCCCGCTCTCTTCCTCGCGCATATCCACGCTGACCCGTCCGCCGGGATCCGTATATTTAACAGCGTTTGAAAGTATGTTGATATATATCTGATTCAGACGGAGCTGATCGGCGTAAAGATACTCTTTTTCCATCCTGTTGATGCGGAAATTGAAATCAATATTCTTTTCTTTGATCATCGGCTGAGAGAGATTAACGAGATTTTCAACCGCTTCAACGATAGAGAAGGTCTGCGGGCTTAAGTTCAGCTTGCCGCTTTCGATCTTGGAAATATCCAGAATATCGTTGATCAGAGTAAGCAGGTGATTGCTTGCCAACGTGATTTTCCGGAGATTCTCTTCTACCGATTCCGTATCGCCCGGATTCTTCGCCGTAATCGCGGAAAGACCTATAATCGCGTTCATAGGCGTGCGTATATCGTGAGACATTGTTGAGAGGAAATCGGTTTTTGCCTTGCTCGCCGACGCCGCTTCCCTTGCCGCGATGTGAAGTTTTTTATTAAAGGAAAGTATAACCGCCAGATCAAATATGAACAGTATCAGAAGGCTCGCGGAAACAAAGCCTATCAGCAGCCAGTTTTCGGAATTTACGCTCAACGCCTTCATCGGCATAAAGCTCAGAAGCGTCCAACCCTCTGTCGCGGCAACAGGCGTATAGGCGAGAATACATTTCTCACCGCGCGAATTAAGCATTGTTAAACAACCGGTTGACGAGGTGATTTTTCCGAAAAGCTTCTGTGCGGCGGCAGAATCCACAATGTTATAGGATCTGTAAAATTCAAAGAAGCTGGAGTTTTTGAAGGAATGTCCCTTGATAATATAATTTCCGTCCGCGTCGATCATGGATAGTTCGGCGTTTTCATACTCTTCCTGAGGGAAAACCCATTTCTGTTCCAGTTCCGAAACGGGCAATACGCGCAGCAATACGGCGTCACGCGAGCTCCCGGTTTGTGAATCGTGAAGTGTAATCAGATTGCAGAACGCCAGGGACTGCTCACCGTTGACCGGATTAGTATAGGCGCGGGAGATATTGACCGATTCACCTATCCCGGAAATCCAGCTCACATCGTTCAAAAGACCTATCCGCCCGTAGGAAACACTATAATCGTCAGGAACGTCCGGTTTTGCCCGCGTAGACAGTCCGGACAGTGTATCAAGATACAGAATGTGCGCGGAGGTTTTAGGGAGCACATGAGAAGTCCGGATAAAGGAGGCGGCTTCTTCAACGGTCATATCCTTGCTGCATATATAGCGCGCCCAGACGTCGCAGATGCGCTGTTCGCCCGCAAGATAATTCTCGGTGATACGCTCCTGGGCGATCGCGGTGCTTTCAAAATGTTCTATCTGCCTTTTCGTTGTCTCTTTGTTCTGAATATTGGAATAAATAACCACAAAGGTCAGCATAACGATCATAATAAGCACATTGACAATAATGACCAAAGTTTTTTTCATGGCGTATTCCGTCCCCAAGCAATTATTTTTCCGCACAAATCGGCATTTCGTTTTCAGCGACTGAATCGCATTTTCTGCGAATAAAATGCCATATATGATATTTTATCACATTATTCGGTATTTTTCAACCGCTTTTGGCAATTAAAGATATTACAGTATCCGAAAGGATGGAAAACCGCCGGAAAACAAAAATCGGGCATCCGGACGGCTGATCAACCGTATGAAAGCCCGATTTTGCCTATATTTGCCCGATTTTTGCCCAAAATACAAGAAAAAACCCCTTTTGTCGTGGTAGACAAAAGAGGTTTCTTTTATGTATAAGACCGCCATAATGATACATAAACCATAGAAAGTCAGCCAAAATGATACATGTCGATCATGGCGTAAACCGGTAATTATATTATTCTTTTCAGCTTCAGTTGAAAGTTCGGCTTTGTAACATATTCCATATAAATCGGTCTGCCCGAATATTCCAAATAAGCTTTATATCTTTCAATGACAGCGGGAGCCGTAATCAATTCTTGTACTTTGTCTTTTGATAAAAATGCCGACTCGGAGTTTTCGTCAGAGGGACGCGGTGTGCCGCCTTTTGCCCTGCAAATAAAATCGAGCATGATTTTGGTAGGTACTTCTTTGACCCCATTATACCCCGGATATTTACAGGTGTTTGATGATATACAAAACACTTCTCCAACCTCGATCTCGACACCTGTCTCTTCCATGACCTCTCTCCTAACAGCGTCAATCACATTTTCACCGATTTCGACCTGTCCTCCCGGAAAGACCCATCCTCCCCGATGCGTTTTCACCATCAAAACTTCATCGTTATCATTTACAACGATCCCCGCTGCCGCAATGATGTGAGTCGGCATGACCCTTTCTGCATTATTCATATTGAATACCATTCCTGCATAGTCGTTCCCTTTCAGTGAAGTTTGCCCTTGCGGGCAAGTGAAGTAGTTCGCTTCGCTCACAGTGAAGTATTGCGGCGTTGCCGCAAAGTGAAGTTAAGTGTTCCACATCGTGCCGAAGGCACACTTCACGCGCGTAGCGCGCTTCACGAGGCGTAGCCTCACTTCACGTTCCGCGTCAGCGGAACACTTAGTTGAAAGAAACCTGATTTGGTAGACAAATCAGGTTTCTTTCATGGCGGAGATGGAGGGATTCGCTACGGCGCGACTGTCGCGCCTACACGCCCACGGACTTTGCGACCGTTCACCGAAAGGTCGCAATTTGCCTATCGGCAAACCGTCCTTTTCGAATCCCTCCCGATAAACAAGCGAGGCACCTAAAAAGGTGCCTCGTTTGTTTGGCGGAGATGGAGGGATTCGAACCCTCGAACTGTTTGTAGCAGTTACACGATTTCCAATCGTGCGCCCTCGACCGGACTAGGCGACATCTCCGTGCGACTCGTATATTATAATTTAATTGATTAAAAAAATCAAGTGTAATTTAAACATACGGGCATTTGTTTTAATATTCAGCTTTTTGCAAGGTTTTTTTCGTATTTTTCGTACGCTGTATGCCAACTCTCATATTTATCATCGTTCCGGTGGTCGGTCACAAGTCCCGTTTTCAGCAAATATCTGCCGAGAAAATCGGAAACCTTACGCGCACCCGAATTGTTAAGGTGATAGCCGCCGTCTCTTGTTTCGGTTTCCCAATTGATACCGAGATTTTCAATGTTAAGGTCCAAAAACTCTATGCCGTATTCCTTTGCGATTTTATCTGCGCTGTTATGCTTTGCGCCGTGCCACGACATCCGCGTCGGGAAACTGACGAATATCAGCTTTGCGCCGTAATCGTCACACAGCTTTATTATCTTTTCAAGATAATCTACATTCCCCGCGGGTATATTTTCAAACCTGTCGGTTTTGCGCATATAGTTATTATGCGGCTTTTCAGGAGGGTTTATCCTTGAAATGCTCGTATAGCCCTTATTTACGTTGACTATCGCCTTATCACCGTCAAAGCCGTATCTCTTCCACATATCGTGATAATTGCTTATTGGGATAATCCGAGGAATATCGGTTGCGAGCGTATTGCTCATTTTGCGTTTCCTTATATCCCTGAATATTACATTCGGCTCCATAACAACTATTTTCGGGTGCTCTTTTTCGAGTGCGACCTTCAAATATTTATAAGCGCCCTGAATGACCTGCGCCGGCTCGGCACAGTCAAATGAGGTTATACCCGTATCATGCCACGCGTCCATAGGAGAATAAGAGCTGTATACCAGACTGTCGCCAAGCACCAGCACGTCTATCGAATCATCCTCCTCGGACAATATCTCGTATTTATAAGAATTAACGAGTCCGAACCGCTTGATACTGTCCTTCCCCAGAAACGCGATAGTCATTATGTTTACGAGAATAAACAGAATAAGCACGAACACTGCACTTTTCAATACGTTTTTCATTTATAAGATTTCCCCTAAAAATCAGCATATATCGGCTCGACCGGAACATAACCCGGACCGTAGGCGCCGAAAAGAATGATAGAAAGAATGAGAATATAATAAATCAGCCATCTCACCGCGATATTCTTTTTGCTTATTTCTTCTCTGATGTTTATGTTTTTCTCTTTAAGTATACCGACGACGAATATAAACACAAGAGCTATAAAAACGATCAGATAATCGTTTTTATCCATACCGAGTGAGAGAATTTCTTTTCCGCTGAATTTTACACTTGTAAAAATCCTGCCGAGCATTTTAAAGCCCTGCGGAACGGTTTTCGCATAGAAAAACAGTTCGCCCACAAACACGAGCAAGGTCATTTTTACCGACTGGAACACTCTGTAAACGATATTTTCACGGTTTATATGTAATACAGCGCAGATTTTCTTAACGAGCGGTTCAAAGAGGTTGCCGGACAGTATCATTATGAACTGATACAGACCGTAAAAGAGAAATGTGTATCCGGCGCCGTGCCACAAGCCGTTTAAAAACCACACCGCCGCAAGCGCAATAGAGCCGCCTACGAGCGGTCCGTACTGGTTTCCGAGTTTTTTCCTCATTACGGAGGTTATCTTCTTTCCCATTTTGGAGAGCGATACGGGATAGAAGATAAAATCTTTGAACCAAAGACCGAGACTTATATGCCAACGCATCCAGAACTCGGAAATGTTCTTTGAGAAAAACGGCTGTCTGAAATTTTCCGGTATCTTTATACCGAATACCTCGCCGATACCTATTACGACGTCCATAGTGCCGGAAAACTCCGTATAAAGCATAACGGTGTACCCTATCACGCCTATGGCGACGGCGGTACCGCTGAACCGCGTATAGTTATCGAACACATTGTTTACAAGATAATTAAGGCGATCTGCGATAATGAATTTCTTTAAGAAGCCGTAAAGAATACGCTGATATCCGAAGCAGAAATTGCGGTAGGTCACCCTTTCGCCGGCGTAAAGCGCCCCGGCGGTATCGCCGTATCGAACGATAGGTCCTTCCATTATCTGCGGAAAAAACGATAAAAACAGCGCAACTTTAAGTATATTTTTATCCGCCTTCACCCTGCCGTTGTAAACGTCTAAAATATATGCGAGCGCCTGCAAGGTATAAAAAGATATGCCTATGGGAGCGGCAAACGTAAACGGCTTGAACTCGAGATCCGCACCGAACACGTTAAGGAGTCCGTAAATGTTCATACCGAAGAAGTTAAGATACTTAAACGCGACAAGGCACGAAACGTTTATTGCCACACCCAAAGCAACCCAAAGTCTTTTATACTTTTTATATTTTTCCTTTATTTCCTTTTTACCGCCCTTTTCGGCGGTCTTCAAGACCTCGTCACGCTTGCCGTCAAGCGCGCTGAGTTTAAGCGCGATAAGGTAAATCGAAACGACCGAGAGCAATAAAAACGCTATTAAGAATCTGCTTATAACAAAAAAGAAGCCGAGACTGCTGATAAGAAGCAATACAGGTCTTGCTTTTTTAGGTATTAAATTATAAACACCGGCGAGTAAAGGAACAAAGGCAAACGAAACACCGAGATTAAAGTATGACATTACTCGTCGTCTTTTAACCTTTCAATAAGATCCCACATACTTTTTGCGGAATTGAAATTTGCCGGAATTATCTCAACAGTGGGTATCTCCACATCAAACTCATCCTCGATTTCGGCAATAAGCGACAATATTTTCAGTGAATCGAGATATCTGCCGTCGATAAGATTTTCCACGGTATTATAGTCAACGTCCGGGTTTAACTCCTCTAATATTTCAATAAGTCTTTCCATAAAAACCTCTCCCCTTAATAATCCGGATAATTGATATCGCTTGTTTTCACGACATCTCTTATCATTATAGCACCTTTATCACGATTATACAAGACTATTTTTGGTAAATCTCTGCTCAAAAACAGAGATATGCCCTCTGTGGCGGAATATGCGCCTACGTTCTTAAAAGCAAAAACGTCGCCTTTTTTAAGTTTTCTTACATCTATACTCTTGACTATGATATCATTCACGGTGCAAAGCGAACCGTAAAGAGTATAGGTTTCGGTATCATCCCGCCTTTCGGGGTAAACCTCGAAATACGGCACCCTCATAGCCATAGTCTGCCCGTAATAGACAAGATGATTTATGCCGCCGTCAAGAATTACGAAATTGCCGTTTTTGTTCGTTTTCATATCGACTACGCTTGTAAAATACGTACCGCAGCTCGCGGCGATACTGCGCCCGAGCTCTATATAAACCTTTTTATCCGAAAAAACGCTTAACTGACGGTTAAGCTCGTCAAAGTATTCGTCCTCATCAAATGTTTCATCCTGAAAATAGAACACCGGCGCGCCGGGACCGTACTCGATTTCTCGGAGCGTAATGCCGCACTCCCGCTCGACCTCGGTCACAAACGCGTAAAGTTTCTCTGTTTCCCGGGCAATTTTCTTTAAGGAATGCTTTTGCGTACCCGAAAAATACTCTATACCGTCAATTATCATATTCGCGGGATGTTCTTTGATTATCCGCCTGAACTCATCCTCATTAACTCCGAACTGATTGCCGGAAGTAAGGCGGATAAGCAGATGCAGCGTTCTGCCGTATTTTGCGGAAAGCTCTTTAAGCAACTCGTACTGCCCTATCGATTCAACGGTATATTTCAAGACATCGTCGTAAAGGGATATCATCTCTTCAATACTCGGTCTGTCCTTATGAACGCCGGATATAACCATTTTGCCCCTGTCGATACCGAGCTTATTACAGATATCGAACTCACCCTTTGAGCAAATTTCAAACCGGGCGACGTCGCTTTCTATCTCACGCGGTATAAAGGTGTTTGCCTTAACGGCGTAAACCAGCGCGGTATTGTCCGAAAACCTGCCGTTCAGATATGCGACACGCTTTGAAAGCACATCTGTATCGAACAGATAAAGCGGCGTTTTGAATTCACTTACAATTTTTTCGTAATTCGGCATTACTTTTCCTCCAAAAGCTTTTTGCGGTCAATTTTTCCGTTTTTGGTGATCGGAAAATCATCCTTCTTTATAAGCGGCGACGGTATCATATACTCCGGCAGCACTTCTTTTAACTTCTGCCTTAATTCCTGCCGGGTAATATCGCCGATATAGAAGCCGTAAAGCTTTTCCTTTACCGGCTCAAAAATCGCACAACTGCGGGACACGCCCTCACACTGCGCCATCGCTTTATCGATTTCTTCAAGTTCTATCCTGTGTCCCTGATACTTTATCTGAAAATCTTTTCTGCCGCCGAAAACAAGCTCGCCTTCAGCGTTATAGTATCCCAAATCGCCCGTGTGATACACGGTTTGCGGGAAGTTGGTCTGATTTACGTCGGCGGTGAACGCTTTTTCGGTTTGCTCTTTATTATTATAATACCCGAGCGCGAGCGGCGTACCGATTACGCATATTTCGCCGACCTCGTTTTTACCGGAGATATGCTTTCCCGCCTCATCAAGCAGTACCACTCTTTCATTCGGGAACGGTTTGCCTATGGGTATTTTATCCTCGTACGACCTGTTTCTGTCAATTATATGATACGTGCAGTTGCAGGTGATCTCGGTAGGTCCGTAAACGTTTACAAACATAGCGTCCGGCAGGTGCTTCATCCAGATACCGAGGTGTTTAAGCGGCATAACCTCACCGCTGAAAATCACCTTGTTCACACATGACGGCACCTTATAATCAAGCCCGTGAAACGTCGTGATAAGACAAAGCGCGGATACCGCCCACGTAAGCGTGGTAACGGAGTTGTCGCACAGATAGTCGAGCAGTGCGACCGGATTTGAAAAATACCTTTTCGGCACTATCACGAGCGTCGCTCCCACCCTTATCGCGGAGTATATATCCTTTACCGAAACGTCAAAATCAAACGGCGCCTGGTTTGCTATAATATCATCGGAAACGAAGCCGAACATTTCAGTAAACTTATCGATAAAATCAATTACCGAACGGTGCGATATGACAACGCCCTTGGGCACTCCGGTCGAGCCGGAGGTGAAATTGACGTAAAGCGGGTCGTAATCGATATGCTTTTCCTTGACCGCGGCAATACCGCTTTCGTCGATTTTATGCTTCTTAAGCTTTGCAATATCGAGCACGGTAAGTTCGGCAAAACACTTTTTTGCAAGCGGCGCGTTGCCGCTGTCAGTTATTACATAGCCGGAATTTATGGTGTTTTTTATCTGTTCGATACGGTTTTCCGGAAATTCGGGATTTACGAGCGAATAAAAGCACCCGGCATATACCGCGCCGAAAAAAGAAATCAGCGTATCTATCCCTTTATCCATAAAAACAACGATAGGTTCATTGAATACACCCTGCCCTATAAAATAAGAGCCGACGCTTTTGCTGAAATCCCGAAGCTCCCTGTAAGTGACCCGTTTTTCTTCCTCAATAACCGCCGTTTTATCGCCGTTTACCTTTACACTGTTTTCAAGATAGTCAATTACATTATACATAGAATACCGCCTTATTGCCTCAAATCTCCGCCGGTCACACTTCGTACCGGCGGCAGTTTGCATAAATTATTTTGAAATATTTATAGGCGTTACGGTCCCGTCGCTTGAATAGAACCTCGCCTCTACCGGATTTGAAAAAACCAAACCGAGTCCCGCGTGGAAATCGCTCTTCACATCGGAGCCGAGTATCATTGTACAGGGCTGACCGAGGTGGTCATACTCGCCGCCTGTTTCACAAACCGCCAGTTTATGAATGTGACCGCAAAGCATAAGCTCAGGCTTAATATTATCCTTTATAAGCTTCGCCCACTCACCGTAAATCTCTTTTTCGATGTCAAAAGGCGGCTTCTGTATATATGTAAACGGGTTATGGCATACGATTATTCTGTGTTCAACGCCCTTTGCCTTGTACTCATCCTTTTTGTTCGCAATAATCTGTTTTATAAAATCGGTCTGACGCTCGCGAAATTTATGACAACTGACAGTAAGCCCGTATTCGGCGTTTGAGTCGTCCTTGTCCTCGCCGCAATCGAGCACCAATCCCCAAATATTGCCGACCTTGAAGGTATAGTAGGTATTGCCGTTGAGATTCGGGGTATGCTCGGCAAAAAGCTCGGCAAAGTAACCGCGCATATCGTGATTCCCGCGCGCGAATACTATCGGAATTTGCCCCGCGGTCACAACATCGGCTATTTTATATATCGTATCGTAATTGGCTATATCACCGCTGTGGTCGGGGATATCTCCGTTCATTATAAGCAGGTCGATTTTGCCGAACAGCTCCGCCGCGCGCACGGGCGCCGCTATCTGATTATGCGTATCAGCAATATGATAAACCCTGGCGCCGTTTTTCGGAACGGGTCTGAATTTGAATGTGGTTCTCTTAGTTTCCGCCGTCTCGGGAAAATACGGTTTACGGTCGATTATTGCTCTTTCACATACGGTGTACTCCCCCGCTCTGTCGAGTACTTCCATGGGAATTCTGACCCTGTGTGTAGAGCAAATCGAGCGCATTATGCCGTTTTGCTCATCATAAAAGCTTTCTCCACCCGTTTCAACCCAAAACAGACTGTTTTCGCTGACGGGAACCATTATCTGATATTCGCGCCCTACCGCAAATACCGCCGGAGTAGTTTTCATGCTTTCGACCTCCTATAATTCATACTTTTTTGAACACGGTTATATCGCTTATGTAGTCATGATTATAGGAAAGCTTTTTCCCAAAATTCATGAGATATTCGCCGGTATAACGTATGCCGCTTTCATCCTCGTAAGTCGCGTCCGCGTCGAGAGCGCGCAGTTTGACAAAACCGTACGGCATATTGGGCGAACCTTTCATAACATAAGTGCAGATAATGACTGTGTTTTTATCCTCTGCTAGGAACTCGTTTACCGCGGCGTTGTTGCCCTGCGGCACCATAAGTCTGTACAAATCACCGGTATGGAATACGTCGTAAAGCCGCTTATAAGCGCTTACCTGTTCCCTCACGCTGTCCATATCCTTTTCGTCAAGCTTATTGAGATCAAGCTCATACCCGAGCTGACCGCATATTGAAACATCGCCGCGCATTTTTATAGGCGTGGTTCTGTGCACCTGATGATTAGGTACGGCTGAAACGTGCGCTCCCATAGTCGAATAAGGATAGCACATACTTGTTCCGTACTGTATATATATGCGTTCAAGCGCGTCGGTATCGTCGCTCGTCCAGATTTGCGGGAAATAGTGAAGAATACCGCCGTCAAACCTCGCGCCGCCGCCCGAACAGCCCTCAAACAATACGTCGGGATAATTTTTCGTGACATAATCCATAATATCGTAAAGTCCCAAGACGTAGGCGTGATATACCTTGCCCTGTGCCGCCGGTCCGCCGACCGCCGAGCCGACTTCGGTCATACTGCGGTTCATATCCCATTTGATATAGGAAATATCTCCGTCTGAAAGAAGGCGGTCAAATACCGATTTGATATAATCCGTTACATCTTTTCTCGTAAGGTCAAGCACCAGCTGGTTTCTGCCGAGCGTGGATTTTCTGCCGTCTATATGCAAGCACCAGTCCGGGTGGCTGCGGTTAAGATCGCTGTCCGGCGATACCATTTCCGGCTCTACCCAAAGTCCGAAATTCATGCCGAGCGCTTTTATTCTTTGCGAGAGTCCCTTAATTCCGTTCGGGAGCTTTTGCGGATCCTCAACCCAGTCGCCGAGCGAGCAGTTATCGCTGTTGCGCTTACCGAACCAACCGTCGTCAAGCACCATAAGCTCAATGCCGACGCCCGCCGCGGTTTTTGCAATTTCAACTATTTTTTCTTCATTGAAATCGAAATAGGTCGCTTCCCAGTTGTTTATAAGCACCGGGCGGCGGATATCTCTGAACTTACCCTTACACAGGCGTTCACGGTAAAGGCGGTGAAATATTCTCGACATTTCGCCGATACCGCTGTCTGAATAAACCGCGACCGCCTCGGGAGTGTAAAAGCACTCGCCTTTTTCAAGCCGCCAGGTAAAATTCTGCGGATTTATACCTATGAAGGCGCGCGCGCAATTATAATTATCCTTATGCACTCCGGCGACAAAATTGCCTGAGTAAATGAGATTAAAGCCGTACGCCTCGCCTGACGTCTCGTCGGCGTTACCGTCAACCAGCGCGAAAAACGGGTTTTCATGGTGTGACGTAATGCCGCGCGTGCTCGCCACCTGCTGTATGCCTATGCGAAGCGGTGCGCGTTCGGGCAAACGTTCTCTTGCCCACGCGCCGTTTAGAGTTACCATATCAAAATCGGCGCGGCGCAAATCAACGCTTAAGCTCATCGCCCTGGTTATATCAAAGGCGTTTTCGCCGCTGTTAATAAACTTTACGCTGCGAGTAATCGCATTGTAATCCTCAAAAACGCCGTAGTAAAGTTCAGCCGTGACGCCGGCCACCTCATCGCTCATGATGATTTTAAGCGTAGACACCCTGTCGCCTTCTTCGGAATAAACCGCGGGCAAACCGGGCAGAGAATATTTACCTTCGCTTATTTCGTATCCCTGATACTCAAACCGGGTAACGGCGGTACCGTCGGCATAAGTCGCACAAAATGCCGGCGAGCGAAAATCCGCAGTGCCGAACGTCGGATATTCCACGGTAAGGTCGGCGGTTGAGTATTCGGTGCCGTCCGCCCTTATATCAACAGGTGAAAACGTTCTTGAATAGCTGACGGTCAGCATATCGCCGATATCGGGAATATTCTTCAGGCGTTTGCCGAAATAAAGATTCAGCAGTTGTCCGTGAAAAACGCCGATAATATAACTTGTCTTCTTTGTAGCCAAATGAAAAACGTTTTTTTGAAATGAAATCATGGTGTAACCTCACAAAACTAAATAATCTCTATTTCGGTTTGATTCTCCGTTAAGCAGTTTTTACCGATAAACAGCTTGATTTTACCTTTTTCGACAACGTAGTTTCCGCTCTCGTCGTAAAAGCCCAAATCATCATACCCTATATCAAAAGAAACCTTTACTGTCCCGCCGGAGGCAATCTGAGTCTTCTTAAAGCCTTTAAGCTCGCGCATGGGCCGCATAAGACTTGCACAAACGTCGCGAATATAAAGCTGTACCGTTTCTTTTGCTGTCACGGCGCCTGTATTCTTAACATCTGCCGATACCGTAATACGCTTGCCCGCTTCAAGGTCCGAAAGCGATATTTTATCCGACTCACATACCGGGGCGGAATACTCGAACTCGGTATAGGTAAGACCGAACCCGAAAGGATAACACGGCACAGGCATACTGTCAACATAGCAGTTGCCCGGGTTTTCACCGTAATAGCAGTCTACCGGCCGCCCGCTTGAAGTGACGTTATAGTAAAGCGGTATATGGGTGGCTCTTCGGGGCAGCGTTACCGGAAGTCTGCCGGAAGGCGAAGAAACACCGAAAAGTATATCGCTTACCGCACCGGCGGCTTCGCTTCCGGCGTGCCAGACGTAAACCACGGCGTCAAGGTCGCCCGAAATTTCCTCCATAGCAATGGGTCTTCCGCAGAAAATCACGCCGACCGTCTTTTTGCCGTAGGTCTTTGCTTTTTTGATAAGCGCCTTCTGGTCTGCCGAAATCGTAATATCCGACACCGCGCGTGATTCGCCGGTGGCGGTCCAACTCTCACCGATAGCCAGCACAACCACGTCGCTTGCGGCGATGTTTTTGTTAGTGCTGTCCCACGCGAGCGTACTTGAATTTATAACGTTAAGCTTATCGCCCGCCGCTTTGCGCATTTCCTCGGCGAGGGTGGGCGTTTCCTCGGCTTTGCCGTCAAGCGTCCAGCTGCCGAGCAGGCTCCTGCGCTCGTTTGCAAAAGGTCCTATCAGCCCTACTTTTGCCGACTTTGCGATAGGCAGAACGCCCTCGTTTTTAAGGAGCACTGCCGATTCCGTCGCAAGCGCGCGCGCATCAGCCAAATGACTTGTGCGGTCAAGTTCTTTTCTTTCCGCAAACGGGTGTTCAAAAAGTCCGGCTTTTATTTTAACGGTGAGAACACGCCGCACCGCCTCATCGATGACCGCTTCGCTCACCGTGCCGCTCTTAACCGCGTTTTCAAGATAATCGATATAGCACCTGTCGTGCATGTCCATATCGAGTCCCGCGTTAATTGAGAGCGCCGCGCACTGCTCCGGAGTTTCGGCGACGCCCTGCTTAATGAGCTGTGTTACGGCGTCGTAATCCGAAACGACAAAGCCGTCAAACCCGGCTTTATCTCTTAAAATATCCGTAAGGTACTTTTTGCTTGACGTAACCGGCTGACCGTTCACATCGTTAAAGGAAGACATAACGGTAAGCGCGCCCGCTTTAACAGCCGCGCGAAAAGCCGGAAGATAATAGTTGTAAAGACTGTAATCGGATATTTCCGTACGGTGATAATCTCTGCCGCCCTCGCTTGCGCCGTAACCTATAAAATGCTTGGCGCAGGCAAGCATACTGTCGCTCTTTGATATATCGTCACCCTGAACGCCGCCGACTATCGCCCGCGCGATTGCCGCGCCGACATAAGGGTCTTCGCCCGGGCCTTCGATTATCCTGCCCCAGCGCGGGTCACGGCATAAATCGAGCATTGGCGTAAACGTCCAGTGGATTCCGTCGTTTGTCGCCTCAACCGCGATATCGCGGTAGCATTTGCCGACAAGTTCCGGGTTAAACGACGCCGCCATGGCGAGCGGTATCGGAAAAACCGTCTTGTGTCCGTGAATAACGTCACGCCCGAACAGTATAGGTATACCGTCAGGGCTTTCTTCCACCGCTATCCGTTGAAGCTCATTATAAAAATCTACGTTTATTTCGCCCTGCGCGTCGTTGCCGGCGGTGGCGCCTACCGACATTAAGACGGAGCCGATTTCACCGCGCCTTACGGCGTTTTTGAATTCTTCCGCTTCGCTTCCGACCGGAGTTTCGGGCTGATTCAACTGCCCTATCTTCGCCCGAAGCGACATTTTTGAAATGATTTTTTCGACCCTTACTTTTACGTCGTCTGTCATTGTGTTCACCGCGTTAAGGCCTGCTCGCCGTACCTCTCCTTCAAAATATAGCGCATAAGCTTAACCGCGAATTCTGCGGTTTCTATCTGAAAATCTTTTCCGAAATGGCGAAGCGCCAGTTCCATATTGTATATGCCGGAATACCCTATTTCATCAAGCGCGTCGAAAACGTCTTTCCAGTCTATCGTACCGGTCATCGGTATTTTATGCTGGTCTGTAAAAGTATCGTTATCGTTAAGATGCAGTACGGTAACTTCACTGCCCATTTTTCGTATAACGTCGGCGGGCTTCGGGTTGCCGTAGCGCATCGCCTTGTTCGAGTGCCCCGTATCCACGCAAACGGTAAACCAGTCCTTCAGCTCATCAACCGCCTTGATTTTCGCGTATGCCTTTTCAAACTCCGGCATATTCCCGAAAAAGTCGCAGGCGGAAAACCGAACCGCGTCGCCGAAGGTTTCGGTCGCTATTTTAACGCCGTTTTCTTTAGCGTACGGAATTATACGCGAAAACATATCAAAACTCAGTTTGTGCATAAGCTCCGGGTCGGGGTCGGGCCCCAAAAAAATAGATGTGGCGTTATGTATTACGCAAACCGGAGCGCCGAGCGCCGCCGTTGCGATACAGTCGAGGCGTGAGTTTTCAACGAGCGCGTCGTCTTCCTCTTTTATATTCTTAAAGCCGGGAAGTTTTCCGTGAGTCTGTCCGATTATTATTCCGAGACTGTCGGCATACGCTTTAAGGTCGGAATAATACTCGCGCACCGCCTCATCGCCCTTTGAGTAAACGGAATCCTTGTTTCGGTAATCGTTAATATTAAACTCCAAAGAAAAATCGGCGGAATCCGCGCCTATTTCACTGACTATCTCGAGTGCGCGTCTGTCGCCGTATTTTTCCTGAAGCGAGCAGATGGATATTCCCACTAATTTTTTCATAATAACACCAACCCCATAATTATTCATTATAAATTATATATTATAATCGCTCCGCGGTCAATACCGTAATACCCTTTTTTGACGAAAAAAATGCTCTGCCGACTAAGTCAGCAGAGCAAAAACACGTTTAAGAAACTTCCTGCGGAGTTTCGCCCGTTTGCGCGGGTAATACCGCCGCTTTTTTCTTCTTTCTGAGTATCAGCAGTATAACGAGGAGAGCTATTGCCGCCAGAAGCACAACGCCGCCGGCAATTATCGCGATAAGCGCCCACATCGGGAACTGCTCTTTCTTCGGCATCATTACCTTGATAGTAAGCTTCTTACCCGCCTCTATCTTTACGGTCTTAAATACATAAGTGCTTCCGTCTTCAAGCAGAGTACAAATCTTATACTCTCCGGGCGCGAGTTTTTCAAACTCAAACATTCCCTTTTCATTGGTTTTGGCGTGAAGCTTCTTGGTATTTGCATAGATGTCAATTCCCGAAAGAAGCTTACCTTCGGGGCTGTAGCAATACCCTTGAAGTATACCGTACTTTTCCTTTTTAACGCCGGTGTTATCGTCTATTTCAATTTCTCCCGGCTCGTCAATATCAAGCGAATCATCCTTGCCGCTGCTGTAATAAATATCGGGAAGCGTTGTCAGCATACCGGCCTCAATATTAACTTCACAACAGTATAACCTGTAGCCGCTGCTTTCCACAAGATAAAGCGTATAGTTGCCGGGCTTCATATTTTCAAAGTTATATGCGCCTGAATCATTTGTCGTAACCGATATGTTGCCGGGTGTCAGCAGCATTTTGACTCCGGATAACATAAATCCGTCGCTGTCATAGACCTTTCCGGTCAATTCGCCTGTTATTATATTATCGGTTTGACCCGCCCAGCCGATGTCTTCAAATTTTTCATCGCCCTCAAACGGTCTGAATATTTCAGGATCGTAATCAATAACCTTGAATTTGCCGACATCAGCCTTGCTGTCGTCAAACAGGTTCCTGCTCGAATTATTCTCCGTAAGCATAAGATTACAGAAATAGCCCTTGCCGTGGTCAAGATTATTTACCTGAACGATTATATCCGCCTTACCGTCCGCGTTAATAACCGCGTCATCGGGAATAATAAAGCCGCCCTGTGTTTCAAAATAGTATTTACCCGTATCAAAGTACAAATCAACGGGGATGCTTACGTATTGACCGTTAGCCGACACCGATTTGTAAAAGACCTGCGGATTTATACCTACAAAGTTTGTCTTTACATAATTTCCGCTGAAATAGAATCTTGACTTCGGGTCAACCGACAACCGGTTGCCGTAGGTTTCGTTTGCAACTGAGCCGTCGCTTCTGAGTATTTTCTTCGGCAAGGTATAGTTTTCAAAGAAGCCCTTTTGAAGTTCTATGTTTCTTATGTTGCCTTCGTTTGCGTATTTCCACTGAGTCTTGTTGTCAAACACCTCGTCGCCGCTTGAAAAATCGCCGTCAAGGATCACATTGCTTCCGACTCTTGTGTATATCGGCTCGGCATAGTATTTATCACTCTCTACTTCTTCGCCGTCAACTTCAATACGCTCGAAATCGGCAAAATTGAGGTTTGCCGTAAATACCCCGGTATCTGAATTCTTTACGGTAAACTTTCCGCCTTGCTTCACTTTACCGTCTTTTCCGATAACAGTAATACTGTGCTCGCCTTCTTTAAGATTGGAAATAAAGACATCTTTGAAGGTGATGTTTACTTTACTTCTGTCGACCTCGACTTCATAAACCTTAAAATCGGAAACGTATCCGGACGAACCCGCCATAAAGTAAAATCTTACCGAAAGGTTATTATCGCTGTCAAGACGTAAGTTCTCCGAAGTCTTAAAGGTTTTGGTTACGCGGATCGCCTGACCTTTCGGATCGGAGGAGTCGAATAGTTCGCCGAGCGCAATTCTGTTGAGCACCCTCTTTTTGGTAGTAACCACCGGATCGGCAACGTCAACATTCTTCTCATCGTCAAGCATATAGCTCCATGAAGATTCGGTATGCGCTTCGTTTTCCCAGATCTTCTGATACAAAACGCCGTACGGCTCGCTGTTGGTAAGGCCGGTAATAAGAGACGTATATTCAACCTGGTAACAGGTGTCCGGCTTAATCTGCAGCATCTGCTGTAAAAGCAGAAAATCCGCGGTATCTCTGTATTGCAGAGAATGAATGTTATGACCGGGGTTCTTATTAAAGAAATTATCCGGAATATCGCAGAATCTGAAATAACTGTAACTGCCGGTTTTGATCCAGCCGGTAACGTCACCTGTGGAAAAGTCGCCGTTCAGTATTAAGTTTTCGCCCACGGTATTTCCGCTTTCGTCAATTTGATAAAGACTTACGTTTGCGAAATATCCCGAAACGTACGCGTTCGGTATGTTGAGCGTCACGGAAAAATTGCTCTTGACGCTCAATGCGCTCGGCGCGGTAAACTCATAGGTTTCGTTGTAGCGGTTGGGGTCCTCAATCTTTGTTAAGGCGGTCAGTTCCTTTTCCCTGCCCAACTGATTATACGTGTAAAAAGACAAGCCGAATTTTTCGCCGTTAAGACCCTCGCCGCAATACTTAATATCAGCCGAAAAGCGGTATTTTGTGTTCTTTTTAATAGTCGCCGATTGCTTCAGAATACCGTTTCCGGGTATGAATTCAACCTCGGGATCTTCAGATTTGCTCACGCTCCCGGCGAAAATGATCATTTGCGGTTCAGCGGACTTTTTATAAAACGCGTTTTCCCTCAAAACAATATTGAAGACAGAGTCGCCGGAACCGAGGCTGCCCTCTTTGGTCCATACGCCCTCTTCGGCGTTTGCGGAAAACGCTTCGATAGTGTCGCCTTCGCCGATAAAGACCTTGCCCATAAGGTTTTTACCGGTGAGCGCCATACCGTCTTCGCCGATTTCAAAAAGTTCAAATCCGCCGAAAGTACCGTTAATTTCAGCCGACGCGAAATCAATGCCTATCCTTACGTTTTTATTCCCCGTAAGGGTCGAAGGCGTCTTAAAGGCGAATACAGTATTATAGTAATCCCCCTTGTCGGATATGTAATTACTGCAATCAAGCTTCTTTGCGCCGCCCACCGTAACAAACTCAACAAACGGTTTTGCTTTTTTATCGCTTTGATATTTACTCTTAAAAATGTACTGATAGGTTTTACCGGGCTTGAGCGTAACGTATGCGCTAAGCACGCCGGTTGAACCGCTTTCCTCAAGCGAATATTTGGTTGAATACTCAGCGATATCCTCCATATTCATAAAGGAAACAAGAGATTTTTCGCCGTCGATATGCCACATATTCTGGCTTGCACGTATCAAATCCTTTTCATGATTTGATACGCCGTTTTTGTAATCAAAGAACCATTCGCCGTCAGCGTCTATATTATCCGCGGTAAGTCGCGGCGCAATATCCTCCGCTATGAGGACGTCCGGCGTAAAGGTATTGCCGCTCTGATTTGTGCTGTAAAGGTCGACCTTAATACCGTATATTGAAAACGCGGAATTAAAGCTCGTCGAATCAAACACGCCGGTTTGATAAACGTGCTCGGCGTTGCCTATTGTGAGCACTTCGCTCGTTCCCCAACGGGTAAGCAACTCGCTGTTTGCAAGGTCCATACCGACCCAGCCGACAAATTCACCGGTTTTCGGATCATAGGTACACTGCGGTCTGATACCGCCGCCGTTATCGGACCTGTCGTAATTCGTATAGTATCCCGACGGACGGGCGTTCATAGTGGAAAGGCCCCACGCCCAGCAGCCGGTGCCGTCATTCGGCTTGGCTACAACGCGACCTAATACCGGAGGACCGTCACCTTCAATACGGTTTGCCGTAAACGTAACTTTAAGCAAAACCTTGGAGTTGCTTGTACTGCTCCCGGTCATTGAATACTGACCGAGAGAAAGCGGCAGAAATATATTTCCGGCCTTGTTCTTTTGCGGCGCATAGGAGTCCGATGTGATATCATCCGCCTCGCCGTTGCGGTTGGCGTCAATAAATACAAACTTTTTATTCAGGTCGTCGCTAATTACCGCGAAACCCTTATCATTACTGTTGGCGAGTTTTTCAAAATACATACCCTCATATTTATTATTGGTATAATACTCGCGAACATTATCGGTAGCTTCGTGCAGTATGAAATTTGCCGCGTCATAATCAGACGCGTTATAATAATTATCCGGAACCGTTATATGTTTTACCGCGAAAGAGTTTGAATCCATATGCCACTTCATGCTAATTGCCGAAGCGGGACAGTCCCACTGACTGCAACCGTTTGAGCGTGTATAGTATACGCCGCCGAAATCGATATTTTCCGCGGTAAATTCGGGAAGACGGTTGGTTTCGTCTATAACGTTTTTGCCGGCGTCGCAGGTCACAAGAGTCGCTTCACTCATAATAAACGAAACGGTATTATCCTTTTCGGATACGCCCGCGTCATCATGCTCGGCATTACCGACGGTAATATAAAAAGACCGCCAGCCGCAGCTGTTATAGTTTATTCTGTTTTTGAAATCAACCTTGAAATACGCTGTGCATATGCCGTTTTCAACCGTTACGTCGCTCGCGTTATCGCACCACGACGGCTCACTATATGTCTTCGCCGTATTCTCCGCTGAATCAACTCGCATAACGCCGATAACCGGCTTAGTGCCCGAAAGCATCCTGCACTTGAATTCAAGTTTGAAATAAGTAACGCCGGAATAAAGGTTTGCGTCGCCGTTTGCGATATCCACAGGTATAAACGCGCCGGCGCAGTTATCCGCGCCTATTTTACCGACGAATATCGCGTCAAGCGTATTCTCCTTCTTCTCATCGGCGGAAGTGCCGAGCGGAACGGTCACAAACGCCGCCGCAAGGATACATACCGCCAACACCGCACATGTTATGGCCTTTGTGTGTCTCCTGATTTTGCCTGTCACTTTGCTTAAATACATGCTTTTTTCCTTTCTGTACAGCATATCGCCCTGACGTATCTTACAATATCGGTTCTAATCAGTCCCACTTGCGTAAACAGTACCGGTTATAAAGGAATAATACCAAACCTATTACCGCAAGAACTATTACGAAATAGAACCACAGCATAGCGGAAGCCGTGTGATAATTCAGATTCCGCATCAGTTCTATTGAATAACTGACTATTTTATTATCCGACGCCGTAAACTTCGAAATCATCGTATAAATTATAACAAGAGACAAAACGTGGCGGAGCATAGGCACGGTTATCTGCCAGAATTCCTCCCACTTGTTCGCGCCCTCTATCTTTGAAACCTCATAAAGAGATTCGGGTATGCTCTGAAGTCCCGCAAGGAAGAGGATAATCTGCACGCCGCAGCTCCAGGTAAGACTTACCGCGTTTCTTAAAAAGAAGGTCAGAAACGTAGTTATCTGCGGAGGCAAACTCAAATTACCGAGTATAAGGTCGTAATTCATAATGCCTTCGCCCTGTGTGCTGAAATTGAATATCGGGGAATTTATGGAATCGTCGGAAAGAAGCCTTATTACAGCGGAAGACTCAATGATAACCGGAAGGAAGAATATTATACGCATCAGGGTTCTGCCGCGGTATTTCTGATTAAGAAGCACGGCAAGTATAAGACTTAACGCTATTATCATGGGAAGCGAATAGAACATTGATAAAATCGCGTCCCTGACGTCGTTGAGATAATCAGGTTCGTCAAAAAGAATAAAAGAATAATTCTTGAAACCGACGAATTTAAGCTGCAGCCCGTTGGTTATGTTTATATCGCTGAACGAATACAGAATCGAATAAATCAGCGGAATAACAAAAAACATAATCAGTCCGACTATCCAGTGAGCAACGAAGGTATAGCCGTATCTGCGGCGAAGAGATTCAATTCCCTTTACTTTTTTTGTTTTCATCAACCTTCACTCCCCAACTTAAATCCGAATCCTTCAAGAGTTCCCACGGGTGAATTGACCTCGCTGAAGGAATGGTTCGCATAAATCGTCTTGCCGTTTGAAAAAGTAGTTTTGCTGACGTTCCGGTCTATAAACTCATAAGTTTCTATCTGACAACCGGCTATTTCATCGTACACGGCGCGGTAGTTGTTTACCGCTTCCTTTATGCCGGCCTTGTTATCCTCGTACATACAGGCATAAAGTTTATAAATGTTATTTTCCATATATTTCTTGTCAAACTCGTTTATTACAGCAAATCCGAGTCCCGTTCCGCTTGCCGCCGCAAGCATAATTTTACGCTTCGGATTTGAATCGGTATTAACGGGCGCGGAATAAAGCGGAGTAATGCCCGAGAATACCATCTGATAAAACGGTATATCATACTCTACCTGATAAACGCCCGAGGTTTCAAGCGGAGCGTCAAACACGGTATCAAGAAGTCCCGCCGCAAAATAGGTCGAAGAGCTTCCCGCCAGACTGACGCCGGTATTTATAATCCGGTTTATGCAGTCTTTGGTATCATTTTGCATGTTATTGGTGGTTGAATACTTCGCGGGGTCGGAATAATCCGAATAAGATATTTCGCCGAGACTTGAGAGACTGACACCCGAAATATTCTTCTTATCAACAAGCTTGATAAGCTTATCTACCGCCTTTGATATCTCGCCTCTCGCCAGAAGCCTGTAAGTCACTTTACTGTTTGAATCGCGAAGCGGAAGATTAACGCCGTTTCCTTCGGCAACATGGTATGTGGCCGTTTTCGCAACGTCGGATGTATATGAGAAGCCGGCGCCCGATTTATTGAATTTCATCATCTCGAACTGCGTATAGAGAGCAACGCCCTTTTCTTTGCAGAAATCTTCGAGCGATACGCGATCTTTATCCGGGCCGAAGATAGAGGCAAAAGCGTACCCACCGGCTATTTTGCCGTAGTTTATGCCGCTTTGACCGAAACCGTGAAGCCGCACAACCGGTTTTTCCCCGATATAATCGGTCGCGTCCGAAATAATTGCCTGCGCCTGTGAAAAGGTAGTCATTGATTTAAGCGTGGTAGCAGGTACGCCTGCCACCGACGTGGTGGTTTCAATACCGCCGAGCACCGTCAGCGCATACGGTGAGGAATAGTCCTTTTTTTCGTAATTTTCTTTTATATAGCCGTTTTTGAGAAGATAATTCTTATAGCAACGCGCCATACCGTTATAGTCGGCGTCTTCGCCGGAAAGCGGATAGAAGCCGACAGACATTTTAGCGTTTGTACGCTCGGAAAGCTGCCTTACCTCGCCGGCGTTAGCCGCTCTTCCCATTACGTCGTCAAAATCTATAAAAAAGAATACGGGATAAATATTCGAGTAATCGCTTGTACGGTCTCCCGCGGAGACGTTAAGTCCTATCGCGCCGGCGCAGTCCTCCGCTATGCCGAATAACGCGTCATTTTTATCTTTTATACCGAAGACCTGCATATTTGCGTCTTCCGGCGGGTCAACCGCGCTGCCGGTTGAAAGAGCCGCAACGTTTCTGCCCGTCCCGTCGATTCTCCTGTGACCGTCCGGCAGATAGGTGGTATTGATAATTCCGCCGCTGCCGTAAGGGACGAATATGTAAGCGTCTTTTTCCTCCTGCAAAACAGAGCAGAGCTTTGTAGCGGGAGCAACCGAGTAAATCCTGTAATTGCTGTCGCCTTCAACCGCTTTTGCGGGATCAACGGTTACAAGCAGTGAATCTTCGCGCAGGGTGTACAGGATCGGCACTGATATTTTTAGATCGTCAAAATAGTAGGTGACTTCGACGCCGTTATCGGTTTTCCTGCAGCTGATCCTGTTGTTTTCCGTAATATCGGTGCTGAATCGCGATTCGCGCTGATATTCCTGCATATTCTGGAAAGTAAGGGTCAGAGTAGACTCATAGTCTCCTTCAAGATAGCTGTTATAGTTTATTGGCGACCACACCTTGCCGGTTTGCTTATTTTTGAGAAAAATGCACTTCGCGGCGTCGTCCCAGGTGAGCGCAAAACTATCGTTTGACGCAACTTCACCGGTCTGTACCGTATAAATCTTTGCGTTTATATCATAAGACTGTGTATTTTTCTTTTTGCATCCCGAAAAGCAGCAGACCGCTACGGTCAATGCCAGCAAAACGCAGAATACCCTTCTAAAAGACATCTAAACAAGCATCCTTTCAACAAACTATTGTTATGTTTTTATAACTATCTGAAAAATACTTCCTGATAAAGCGATATGAAGAATTCGCCGACCTGCTGCAACAGTACGCCGACAAGGAATATGACGAACACTACAAGTACCATAAACAGCAGCGTCACTATCGACGTTGACAGGAACTTAAAGAAATCATATTCGTGAGCCACCATTATGGCGATGCTCAGAATAAAGAAAGTGAATATAATGACCACGGTGTGAATACCGTTCATTATCGAAAGCCCGGTAAGAGAGAGTACATGCGAAAGTATAACTCTTACAAAGGTATAAACCGTAAGGGGTATCAGCGAATACGAGGTCGCTATATAAACATCCTTAAACCGGCCTTTTCCTGAAAGCAGACTCGCGACAAGCCAGTTACACACCGACCACAGCAGTACAAGACCGACGGTTTTAAGAATCGTATATATTGTGTTGTAGGTTATAACATCGGTTCTTGTAAACAGGAAACCGGAGGCGGTGTCCTGCAAAACATTTCCGATATAAAAGATAAACAGGATTACCGACGCGATTAAAACGGACCCTTTTCCTTTATATCTGATATCGTCAAACGAATCAAACGGATGAACCGAAGTTGAAAGAGCCGCTTTCACCTTTTCGTTTTTAATCAGGACAACGCCTTTTTTCTTAATCACTACAAAGAAGGTTACAATACCCGCAATGAACAAAACCAGCAAGCCGAAAAGCCATACAAAATTTTTCGCGATATAATCGTTACGAACAACCTTCCAAGCCATATCGTAAACGTAATAATCGAGTCCCGACTTTGCGTATTTGAGAGCGTTATCATAGTCGCCGTCGCTGATACTTGCCATGGCGAGCCCGCGATACGCAAGCTGACTGTTCCCGTTGAGCGCCAGCACCTCTTTCCAAAGCGGAGCCGCCTGTTCGTATTCACCGCTCAGATAAAGGGTCTGCGCCTTTGCAATAAGATCGCCGTACTCGGTACGCTTGAAAACGGTAAGCGCACCGTTATCGACATCGCTCACCAGTACGTCGGTGCCGTTTACTTTAAGTGAGGTAACGTGGTCGAATACGCCGAGACGCTTAATTCTGTCTCTTCCGCCGCCGAAACCGCAAATCATATTGCACTCGTCGTCATAAACGTAAACGAGTCCGTGAGTATAATCGAGCGCGTAAATAAAACCGTCTTTATCGACGTCAACGGCAATGACGTTCTGAGGTTTGTTTACGCCGAATCTCTTTATTATTTTTTCTTCTACGAAATTATAACCCGAAGCCGAAACGGATGTGCCGTCAAAGTTCGTTTTATAAAGGATATCGTCGCCGCCCGGAGAGAGCTTGCGTATCTGCCCCACGCCGTTGGTTTCATCGTCAACCAAACCGGTACATGTTATCATATAACCCTTACTGTCAATACACAAATCCACGAAAGAATACGGCAGTTTCTTAACCGAAAGCGATTTTTTGGTATCGGTCTGCGTAAGACGGTTCCAAAGATAAGTTATGGTATCAAGCGCCGAGGTCTGAACGGTGTTTGCGCCGTAAAAGCCGAGGAACTCACCCTCGGGAGAATAAGCGAGAGCGCCGTAATAGCAACCGAGACTTAAAACATAAGTATATCCCTTATCGTTCTTTGCAATACGCCAGGGCTGGAAAAGAAAATCTTTCGGTATAAGGCTTGACTCGGGCGTGCCCCACGTATCAATAACTTTACCGTCCTGACCGCAGACGAGCAGACGCCCCTGATAAGTGTCGCAGATATAAATTTTCCCGGCGTCATCAACATAAATACCCTGCGCGCCGTCAAAAACTTCGTTATATCCCTCGGCGGCAGTTATGTTCAATACTCTGTTTAAGGTATAATCCTTATTGAGGACAACAATTATCGAACGGTTGCTGTCAAGCAGATATGTCATACCGTTTTTATCGCAGCAAAAGTCATTGAGCCCGGAAAGGCGCTTATCAAGTCCGAGCGAATTCGCCGTAACGGCCTGAACCGCACTGTACATTTCCCGGGAGGGTACCACAACGATTTTTCCGCTTGCCGTTTCTTCGTGAACAAACGAATCCGTCGGTTCATATGCGGAAACAGAGAAACAGAAAGTCAGCAAAATGGCTATTGCGGCTAACAGTGACACTAACCTTTTCAATTAAATTCACACCCTTCAAAAAAAGGAAATAACAGTAATTACTCTTTAATACCCGACGTACTCATGGTTTCCATAACGT
>JAEEGL010953750.1_pt1 | contig 127258 bp, 103 predicted proteins | sample 9134231 | NCBI WGS metagenome assembly JAEEGL01 (sample SAMN16246548, study PRJNA631951) | gut metagenome | biome: gut microbiome; feature: rumen; material: fiber-attached | host: Bos | place: Iran: Karaj | collected 2018-10 | reverse complement strand
TTTCGCGCCCGAGGGCGCGCTCGTTCGACTTGCATGCCTAATCCATGCCGCCAGCGTTCATTCTGAGCCAGGATCAAACTCTCCATTGCAGAAAGACCTTGGGGGCCGCGGCGGTCCTCCCGCCGCGGCTTCGCCTTATCTTCAATTTCGCTTCGTTTCTCGTGACAATCGCTCTGTATTGCGCTGCTCGGTTTCCAAGGAGCCCGCCGCCCTCTTCAGGCGGCGAGTGTTTAAGATAGCACGGATTTCCCCCTCCGCAAGTCGTCAGGCCGAAAAAAGTGACTTTTTTCGTGAAAAAAATGGCCTCCCGCTTCTGTGAGCGGGAGGCCTCTATATCCTCTATATAATAATAAGGGTTATCAAAAACCATCAAATATGGTCCAACCTGCCCCAATAGATAGGCAGCGGGAAGGCGAGTCGAATCCAAGACTTATTCATGGCACAGGCAGCCATAGGCGGGAAGGGGCCAAAGAGCAGCTGAGCCATTTGACGACGGTTTAACACCAAATCTGGCTGAACCGTTGCGGCGGCGGCGGATATGTTCAGCTGGCCATGGACGCAGGTGACCGTAACGGCCTCTCCATCGGCAACGCCAAGAGTGAACATGCCACTCCACGAGCGGAGCCGTTGGCTCAGAAGTCCACGGAAGGCATTGAGAAGCCCCACGACATCATTAACGCGGAGCATGCCACAGGGGGAGACATTGTATCCCGCGGCATAGGAGAGGAACATGTCCTCCACAGGGCCGGAAAGTTCCATGGGAGGGAGGGAAACGGACCAGCTGCCCGACTGGAGCAGAAAACGCAGAAGTTTCTCCACTGCAGTGACATCGCCGGCATATTCGGCGATGCGGTTGCCACCTGTGACCGTCATGTAGGCAAAGCATCCATCGGCATCATGAATGTAGGTGACCAGCCCAGGCCGTCTCATGGTGGCGCGGAAACCCTCAATGCCAGGCCGTAGCACGCGGGCGGTCTTTTGGCTGTAGGCCGCAAACATGCGGGTGGCATCGTCGAGGTTTCCATCATGGTATACCCTGAACTCCGTCGCATGGGGTTGTTGCCCCAAATTCTCATGGCGTCGAATATGATTGGACAAGGACATATCCCGCTGACCACCAGCGATTTCCCAACCATAGTTTCCATAGCGGGTTCGGTCACCGCCAAGAAGAGAAATCATATCGCCTTTGGCCGTCATGTCATGGACGCAACATTGCAGCAGGGCGCTAAAGCAACCATGAGAGCGAAAGGGCATCCAGCAATAGACATTGCCGATACCGCCCACGGGGACTTCCGCCTCGCCTAATTTCAGGCGCTGGGGGATGATCTGTATGCCGGCGGCCACCTGTCCATCCACTTCAGCCAACCGCCAGGTGGCCATCTTCTCCATGGAAGGGCCGATGGCATCTGGCTGAAGCGCCTCAAACCGGATGTGGGCAGGATTCCGCTCCCGAAAGCTCTGGACAACCTGCTCCATGACCGTTGGGAAGTCCTCCGGCCGTCCTTGACGAATAGTAATCATCTGCATTATCCTCTCAAATGGCTTTTTCCTTGGCCAGAAGCGGCTCAAAATCGCTTTTCACCGTAGCTTTCATGTAGGCCTCCGTGGCGGAGATTCGTCCTTCGCGGTAAAGCCGCATCAGATCATTGTCCATGGTCTTCATGCCTCGTCCGCTGGACTGTTCGATGATGCTGCGGATGTTGGCAATCTGGCCATCGCGGATGGTGGAGGGAAGCGCCTCATGGTAGAGCAGAATCTCATGGGTGGCGATGCGGCCATGTCCGTCCACGGTTCGGCAAAGCAGCTGGGAGATGACCGCCTTGAGGGATTGGGCCAGCATGGCGCGGATTTGAGGCTGCTGTTCGGCGGGAAAGGTGTCGATGATGCGGTCCACGGTCTTCGGCGCGTTGTTGGTATGCAGCGTGGCAAAGACCAGCATGCCCATGGAGGCGCAGGTCAGCGCCAAATTCATGGTCTCGAGATCTCGCATTTCGCCGACAAGAATGATATCCGGGTCAGCTCGCATGGCACCCCGCAAGGCAATGCCGAAGGCCTCCGTGTCGCTGCCGACTTCCCGTTGCACGATGATGGACTTCTTGTTGGGATGCACGAACTCGATAGGGTCCTCGATGGTGATGATGTGCTTGCTGCGGGTCTCGTTGATGTAGTCGATCATGGCGGCGAGCGTGGTGGATTTGCCGCTTCCCGTGGGGCCCGTCACCAGAACCAGTCCGCTGACATAGTCGCAGACTTCCCGCAGAACGGGCGGCAAATGCAATTCGTCAATGGTCTGAATGTGGGTGGGAATGATGCGCAGGACCGCGCCTGGCCCGAAATGGTTGTTCATATAGTTGACACGGAAGCGCGCAGTGTCTTTAATCTCATAGGCGAAGTCCTGGTCCAGGTTCTTGAGGAACCACTCCCACTTGGCCGGAGGCGCAATCTCCTTCAAGATGACAGTCATCTCATCCGGCGAGATGGGCGGCACGGGCAATGCCTCCAACTGGCCATGGACTCGGATTTTCGGCGGCAACGTGGAGCACAAATGCAGATCCGAGCCGCCTTTGGCAATCAGTTCATGAAGAAATTCGTCAATTTTCGGCATAGACACAGTCCATTATATAATTAGGAATTAGAAATTAGAAATTAGGAATTTGAGATGAGAGATTAGGAATTATGGAGAGGGAGGACAATGATTCGGCGAATGTCTAAGATGCTGATTATCAGATAGTTAACCTTGTCATGGCGTGGTGACCAATGGCATTTCCGTCATGCGCAACGTCGTGCAGCCGTAGGGGATAAGCGTCATTGTTCGCGCAGGGCCCTCCGCGACAGTGGCTTCGGGGCGCTCTTCGCAGACGAATGTGAAGCCGTCCTTGATCTTCCATGGGACGGGAGCCATCTCCCCCTCAATGACCAGCGCCGGAGCGCTCTCGCTGAAGGGCGTGTCAGAGACGGGACGTTCCACGATGCGGAAGCCGTCCCCTGCAAAGCCATAGTTCCATGGGGCGTTGGGGCGGATGTCGTAGTCGCAGAAGGGAAATTTTCGCAGGACGCCATCGGCCTCGTATTCAAGGACTTTTTTGACGGAGGGGATGGGCAGGGAGAAAAGCAGCGGACCGTAATGCAGTGCCATTAAGCCACTTGGACGCTTCTCCAGCTTCGGGGCGAACTGCAGCTTGACCTGAATGGCGGTTCGCCCTTCCCACCGTCGATGGATGCGGTGGATGGCTCCGGTCCGCACGGGCGCGCCATCGACGGAGGCGGCGTCCGCAAAGCCTGGAATGCGGATATCCAGGCTAAATTCCACGGGGGCAGCGGATTCGACAATGTAGACGAGCGTGTCTCGGAAGGGATACTCCGTCTCCAGACGGACGCGGACGGACACACCATTCATGGTGGTGTTGAGCGTCGCAGGCGCAAGGACAGCGGAGAGAATACTGTCGCCGTCATCGCCCTTCATGAAGGTGGCCAATGCCAATTTCGGCCATGCCTGCCCCATGTTGGCGGTGCAGCAGCCGTAGTTCGGCTCAAGTCCGAACATGTTGGCATGGTTGCCGTTGGTGGTCCAAATGATTTTGGACTCCGAGATACAGCCGATCTGGTTGGTCTGCTGGTCGTATTGATGGGTCCACATATCCTCCGAACAGGTTGCGGGAAAGGCGTTGAAGGCAAGCTGCTCCAGCCAGTCGCCCCAGACGGGATCGCCGCTGAGCGCCAGCAGGATCTCCTCCGAATACATGGCCTCCGCCACGCTGCACAGCTCACTGCCCTGAATGGGGCTTGTGCCCGCAAGACATTCGTCCCCCGTGAAATGGCCGTGAGCCATGCCGTGGTATTTTCGCAGCAGCTCCAGATAGCGTTTCGGCAAGGCGGCCTGACGTTCGTCCTTCTCGAACAGATTGGCTAGGGCGCCAGCCTTGAGCGCCATGCCCTGATTGACCACATGCGCCTCAAAGGTCCAGCGGCTTTCTTTTTCCTTGAAGGGCCAATTGTCGCCCTGCGCGGCGTAGTCGAACCCCTGGCGGCGCATTTTGACGGCCAGCTCGGCCAGCCACGGCTCCGCCTTGCGCCGCTGCAGCCAGTCGATGGCGATGAGCCCCTCGAACCAGCGGAACTTGCCCCAGCCGAAGAGAGGATAGGCGTCAAGATGGCCGCTGAACTGGCGGAAGGCGCGACGGAGGGCGGCGTCCACGCGCGCATCGTCGCCGGAGCAGTCCGCATAGAGGCAGAGGACCTTGCTGAGGAGCAGCAAGGCCCACATGTCATATTTTGCCCGCTCCTCCTGCGTGCAGGGGCAAATCCAGCCGTCGTCGCACTGCTGCGCGAGAATGGCGTCCACGTAGCGTTTTGCGCGATTGATCATCGGCTCGTTGCGCAGGAGATAGGCCAGCGGGATGAATCCGTCCAGCCAATAGGGGACCCGCTCCCACCCCTCGCGGTTGCCGCCGATCCAGCGGCTGTCGCGGACATCTGGCCAGAAGAGGTCCAAATTGCCCGCCTGACTGGCCGCCTGAATCTCCAGCTGCCGCCGCAGCCAGCCGCAGGGCTCGATTTCTTTGGAGGTGAAGCAGGAATAGGTCATGGATGGAATCTCCTGTATTGTGTTCTTTGACAGGGGTTTATATATACAGGACTGCAGTGCGAGGCTGACGGCGAGACATAGCGCGGTCAAGGCAACATTGGATTTCATGGTTAGTTTCTCTGAATGAAGCGGATGAGCAGATCGCGGTAAGCATCAACGCCAGAGAGCAGAAGCCGTTCCTGCGGGCCATGGGCGTCATCCCCCGGCAGGCCGATGATGCCAAGCGGCACGCCCATGCTGACCAGATGCCGCGCGTCGGTGGCGCCGTTCATGCGGAGCGTGTCCACCTTCTTCTCCGGGAAGGTGTTACGAAGTTCCTGAAGCAGGCTTTGCACAAGGGGATGCCGGTCGTCGGTGACCATGGGAAGGCAATGATGGGCGCCTTCCACCACCTCCAGCTGCGTCACCTCGCGGACCCATTGGACGATGCGTTCATGGTTCTCTTCTCGTATATATCTGATATTCAATGACATACGTGCTTCTCCAGGAATCTGGTTCGTGGCGGCGGGATCTCCGGCCTGCAGGACGGTGGCCGCCATGGTGTCATGCCATTGATCATTCTCCGTCACGGGTTTCCATGCGCTCCTCAGACGAAGGTAGCCGTCAATCAGCTTGTCCAACGCATTGTCAAAGGCCCATGGGGCGGAGGCATGTCCGGCCCGTCCACGAGCCACCAGCTCAAGGGAGATGATGCCCTTTTGGGCAACGGCGACGGCATAGGGGCTGCCGTCAACGACCAGGCCCATTTTTGTGGCGGCATAGCCACGATTGACCATGCCGATGGTGGTCTGTCCGCCGTGCTCCTCGTCCGTGCTGAAGATGGCGCAGACAGAGGCCTTTCCCTTAAGCGCCGCCACGACCTGAAGGGCGCAAAGAGCCTGCCCCTGATCGTCAAAGGGGCCGCGGCCATAGACATAGCCATCGCGGATCTGCGGCGTAAACATGTCCTCGGAAGGAACGGCGACCACGTCCAGATGGGTATTCAGCAGAAACTCCGCCGTCTTGCCCGCCACCGTGGAGATGAAGAGCGCCTTGCGGCCGTCAAAGTCCTCCACCGCCGTGTACAGCCCCTCTTGGCGTGCATAGTCCTCCATGCATGCCACGGCAAGGTTGACGCCGGCGACGTTGTCCGTCATGGCGCGGCACGCCATCAGTTCCTTCAACATCTCCAAATATGATTTCATGGGCAATTCCTTAAATAATCAGCAATTCGTAATTAACAATTGGACGTGGGACGTAAAAGGTGAAATGTGAAAAGTGAAAAGATAGAATTAGTTTTTTTACTCTTAATTGTTGATTCCCAAATGCATGCCGCCATCCACATAGAGGATTTGGCCTGTGACAGAGGGGGCATGGGCCAGATACAGGCAGGCCTGGGCAATTTCCCCTTCGGTGTTCCGTCGTCCCAACGGACTCGACTGCAAGACATTGGCGATTTTGGCCGGATCGACACCCGGCGGACTGCACACCAGTCCAGGGGCCACGCCGTTGACGCGAATGTCCGGTGCCCACTCCAGCGCGGCAGCCTCCGTGGCATGCCACAGGGCCTTTTTGGCCAGAGCATAGACGCCGCGCCGTTTGTCCGGATAGGCGATGCTCTGATCCAACAGATTGATGATGTGGCCTTTGCCGCAATGGCGGGCAAATGCCTGCATCAGGGACAGCGGCGCGGTAAAGTTCACCGCCAGAAGGGCTTCCATCCGCTCTGCGGAAACCTCCCGCAGATTTTCCCGTCCATATTCGGAGGCGTTATTTATAAGACATTCTGGGAGAAGATGTTGTGACTCAAGCTTCCCAAAGAGCGTTTCGCCGGCGGCGGCAGAGGAAAGATTCCCCTGAACAGCCACGCCGCCCAATTGCGCCGCCAACGCCTCCGCCTCCGCCTTGGAACGGCGATAATGGACAATGACTCGCCAGCCATCCTTCGCGAAAGCGCAGGCCAACTCCCGCCCAATGCGGAGGGCAGCCCCTGTGATGAGCACGGTTTTGGACATGACGTCCCTTTATTCCTTATATAATATAGCGCCGCAATTGGAGCAGACGGTCATCCGCCCGCCCATGGTGTCGCTGACGGTCTGTGGCGTGACCTGCATGCGGCAGCGGCCGCAGCTGTCATCCACCACAGGCACCACGGACGGCACCGTTTTTGGATAACGTCCGGCCCGCAGCAGCTCATAGCGCCGCAGCGCCTCCTCGTCGATGGCTTTCATGGCCTCCCGCAGAGCCGGACGCTCCCCGCGAAGCTTCTCGATTTGGGCGGTGCAGTTCTGTCCGCGGAGCTTCAGCTCCTCCAAAATCGTCTCCGCCCGCATTTTGCCTTTGGCCAGCGCCTCCTCGCACTGCTTTTTGACGGCGACGAGGGCTTCCAGCTTCTCCATGGCGGCTAGCTGGCGGTCCTCCGCGTCGGCGATGGCCTTGTCGCACATTTCAATCTGCAGCAAGGCGGTGCGGTATTCGTCATTGTTCTTGATGAGGGCGGTTTTGGACTGGAAATCCCGTTTTTTGGTCCGAATGGACTCGATTTCCCCTTCAATCCCGCGGATGGCGGTCTCGGCGGCCTTGCAATCCGCCGTCGCCGCCGCCAGCGCCTGACTTTCCGCCGCATACTGCTTTTCGGCCTCCTTGCGCTTTTCGGGAATGCCATTGAACTGCTCTTCCAGCTTGGACAGGCGGATGTCCAGCTCCTGCAGCGCGACCAGTTTCTCAATCCATTCGTGCATATCACTCCTTTGGGTTGGCCTGAAACCACGGTTGAACCAATACAAGACCTAATATATTGCAGAAATCTCCATGTCAAAAACAGACAGTGCAGGAAATTTGCAATCTGTCGCGGATTCGGTTTTATGTTATGGATTTTGGGGTTACGTTATAGACAATGCAAAACTCCAAACCTTTTTCGACAAGGCAACGCCATGGACTCCAATGACCTCCTAAAGAACGCTTCCACCAAAGCGGGAATCGGCTGCGGCTCCGCGTTTTTCATCTTCATTGTGTCGGCGATTCTGCTTTCCACCGAAAGGGCGGCTGGGATCTGCCTTGCCCTTCTTCTCATCACCATTCCTCTGGCCATCACGGGATTTCTTCTCAAATCGCTTTTCGCGAAGCATGGACGGGCCATCTGGGCCATTGCCCTCGTCCTTGGGACTCTCCTCGGTCTTGCCTTCCCCCTGAAGGATGACGGCGAAGCAAAGGCCCAGAAGGAATCAACACAAGTCATTGCAACAAAACAAGATAAACAAAATGTCGAAGCCCCTGCGCAAGGCGAAGGCCAGCTGGCTCAAGCTGTTCCACAACATCCTGGGCCAGAACAAGATGCACCAACATTGGAGGAGGCGTTGGCGGAGCTGGACAAGCTCGTCGGACTGACGGAGGTGAAGGCGGAAGTCCATAAGCTGGCGGACTTTGCCAAAGTGGCCCAAGCGCGGAAGGAACAGGGGCTCAAGGTGCCCACCCTATCCTACCACTGTGTCTTCACCGGCAATCCAGGCACGGGAAAGACCACCGTGGCCCGCATCATGGGCAACATCTACCGCGCCCTCGGCATTCTGAAAAGCGGCCACTTGGTGGAGACTGACCGCTCTGGACTGGTGGCGGAGTATGTGGGCAAGACCGCCATCAAGACCAACGCGGTCATCGACTCCGCTTTGGACGGCGTGCTCTTCATCGACGAAGCCTATGCGCTGGCCGGCGGCAACAACGACTATGGCAGCGAGGCCATTGCCACCCTGCTCAAACGCATGGAAGACAATCGGGACCGCCTCGTGGTCATCGTCGCCGGCTATCCGGATGACATGAAGCACTTCATCGACACCAACCCCGGCCTTCAGTCCCGCTTCAACCGCTACATCCACTTCCCTGACTACACGGCGGAGGAGCTGGCCGCCATGTTCCGCATGCGGGCCAAGTCCAACCAATACACCCTCTCCCCCGCTCTGGAGGAGAAATTGGACAAGGCCATGGTCCAGTGGACGCGGCATCGGGACCGCCAATTCGGCAACGGCCGCTTCGTCCGCAACCTGTTTGAGAACACAGTGGAGCGGCAGGCCATCCGTCTGGCGGCTCTGACCAACGTGAGCGCCGAACAGCTGACCCTTTTGGAGGCGGAGGACCTGGAGCAGACCACCTCCATGGACGATGACAAACCCACGCTGGAGGAGGCGCTGGCCCAGCTGGACGAGCTCATCGGGCTGGACGCCGTGAAGGACGAGGTCCACAAGCTGGCGGACTTCTGCAAAATCGCGAAGGAGCGGGAGGCAGCCGGCATGAAGGTGGCCACCATGTCCTACCACTGCGTCTTCACCGGCAGCCCCGGCACGGGAAAGACCACCGTGGCCCGCATCATGGCCAAAATCTACCATGCCCTCGGCATTTTGGACAAGGGGCATCTGGTGGAGACGGACCGCTCCGGACTGGTGGCCGAATACGTGGGACAGACCGCCATCAAAACGAACAAGCTCATTGACAGTGCGTTAGGCGGTGTGCTCTTCATCGATGAAGCCTACAGCCTCGCCCCGAAGGACAGCAAAAACGACTATGGGCAGGAAGCCATCGCCACCTTGCTCAAGCGCATGGAGGACGATCGGGACCGCCTTGTGGTCATCGTCGCCGGCTACACGGAGGAGATGAAGCAGTTCATCAACGCCAACTCCGGCCTTCAGTCCCGCTTCACCCGCTACATCGAGTTCCCCGACTACACCACCGCCGAACTGGCGGACATCTTCCGCATGCAGGTTCGCAAAAACCACTACGCCCTCTCTCCTGAGTTCGAGGAGAATCTGAACAAGGCCATGGCCTACCTCACCAAAAACAGGGACAAGAACTTCGGCAACGCCCGCTACGTCCGCAACCTGTTCGAGAAGGCGGTGGAGACTCAGGCCCGACGGCTGGCCGCCGACCCCGAACACACGGAGGACATGCTGCGGATTCTGGAGCTTTCCGACATCGGGCTCCGCCTGAAGCCCCCCGCTCCAAAAGCAGAGGATGGCGATGGCAACGACAACGCAAACAACGATAAAGACAACGAAGGAGCAGACAACGAAGGAGAGCAATAGCATGAAAGAGCGAATGACCCTTGTATACCAATTGCTGATTGTCGCCCTCTTGGGGACATTGATTTTCATGGCCTGGAAGCAGCACCAAACCGCCCCCTCCCCTGCCGAAGCGGCGGCGCCACCCCTCCAACCTCCGCCCTTTCATCTGCCATTCGAGACGGATGGCTCTTCAGAGTCTTCACAAGCAACTGATTATCAAGAACTTGGAGAAGACATCGGAAACGGCTGGCGGCGACTGGAGCCCACCGACATTCCAGAGAATCCCATTGTTCTGGTGGATGGCTACAAAGGCATTCTGGCCATGGGCGACCGACAGGAGCACAACGCCATGACCATCGGCTGGGGCACTCTCGGCATGCTGTGGCGGAAGCCCGTCTTCAACGTCTATGTCTCCTCCAGCCGCTTCAGCCATTCCCTCATGGAGAAATTCGACACCTTCACCGTCTCCTTCTTCAACATGTCCCATCTGGAGGACGTCATGTATCTGGGCCACCACTCCGGCCGCGACGGCGACAAAATCAGCCACACCCACCTCCACCTGAACTACACCAAAGCCGGCACGCCCATGTTCGACGACGCCTTCCTCATCATCGAATGCAGGAAGCTCTACGGCGGCCCCTTCGACGTGACCAAAATGGCCGAGGACCCCGCCGCCATGTACGCAAGCGGCAAGATGGGCGTCCATTCCGTCTACGTGGGGGAAATCCTGAACGTCTACATGAAGAATGACAACCGCTAAGGCATTCCAATGAAACGACTTCTAGATATCATCATCATTCTGCTCCTGCTTGTCTTCACCGCCGTGAACAGCGGCCGCCTCTTCGGAAGACGGCTTCAGCCCGAGCCGCCGGAGAATGCCGCCCGTAACACCATGACTCTGGAGACCGCCCAGCGGCTGTTTCCAGAGGCCACCACCTTGACGGATGCGGGAAACGGCGTCTACGAAGTGGGCGGCAACGGCGGCAAGGCCGTTTTGGGTTTCGTCACTCTATCCTCACCCGACTCCGACAACATCGCCGGCTTCATGGGCCCCACCCCGCTGCTGATTGGGCTGGACGCCACTTCCAAAATTGTCCAAGTCATTGCCCTGGAGAACAATGAGAGCCCAGGCTTCTTCGACAAAGTTCGGTCCTCCGGCCTGCTGAACGCCTGGAACGGCCTCTCCGTCGCCGAAGCAGCCACCCACGACGTGGACACCGTGACCGGAGCCACCTTCAGCAGCCGCTCCGTCATCGACTCCATGCGGGCGCGCATGGGGGCCTTGGGGGACATTCAGCCGAAACCCGTCCGCTGCTGGAAAGATTGGGCGGCTGACGCCGCGCTGCTCCTTCTCGTGGGGTTCTCTCTGGCCGGCTTCTTCCGTCCGTCGCTGTTTGGACGGAAAGGGCGGCGCATTCTGCTTGCGGCCTCCATCGCCATTTTGGCCATCTGGCAGGGCCGTCTGCTTTCCATAGCCCAACTGGTCACCTGGTTCGCCAGCGGCATCCCCTTGGCCGCCCAATGGGGTGTCCTGCTTCTCTTCCTGCTCGCGGTCGCCCTGCCGCTGATCTTTGGCAAGGCATTCTATTGCACATGGTTATGTCCAATGGGAGCCGCTCAGGAGCTGGTAGGGCTTTTAGGCAAGGGGAGGAGCCTGTCTTTGGGAGCGACGTGCCTGCGATGGCTTCAGACCCTGCGCGGCGCCATCCTCTATTTCGGCCTCCTCGTGACAGCCATTGGCATCGGATTCGATTTCTCCATGTTCGAGGCGTTCACGCTGTTCCGCCCTTCCAGCGCCCCCATGGCGGCTCTGGTCTTGGGCATCCTCTCTCTGCTTCTCTCCATCTGGCTGCCACGCCCTTGGTGCCGTTTCCTCTGCCCCTTGGGCGAGCTTCTGGAGACCCTTCGCCGCAAACCGTCGCCCAACCCCGCCAAAGGGAGCACCACGCCTTCGTGACACCGCGGCCCCAACAACCCCTCACAACCTTACTCTTTTGATTTGACACCCCGAACAGGCGCTATAATATCCCCCATCCAACACCCCCTCACAACCTTCCTTTTTGGCTTTGACCCCATGGTGCACACGTTCATGAAACATCTTGTCGGATACGTCCTTACAATGGTCTGCCTTGGACTTGCCGCCGGCGATTTTGTCGTTGACAGCGCCTCGTCCGTCCAGATTGTCCTGCCTGACAAAACCGTCCATCCCGTAATCGCCGCATCGCTGCAAACCGCCGCGTCAAGAATGACAAAGGCGTTGAACGTGTCGTTCGGGAAGGACGTCCCCTGCGTGACCGAGAGTCAGGCCGCCCCGAACAAGAAGACCATCTATCTCGGAAACACCCAAAAGGCGCAGCAGCTAGGTCTCTCGCCAGCCGACCGATTCAACTACTGCATCCATGCGGATGACAACACGCTCTGCATTGTCGGCACGGACCGTCCTCGCCTTTCAATCCTCCATAATCCCCATCGCGGCCTGCAGGAGGAATTCTATTGCGGGTCGCTGCGCGGCATTGTCGAGTTCTGCGAGAACTACCTGAATGTCCGTTTCCTCTGGCCAGGCGAATACGGCACAGACTACGCAAAAATCACGGTGCTCCGCGTGCCGGCGGGCACGGCCCTCAGCAAACCGCCTCGCATGGTATTTGCCGGCGGCGGCTATCCGACCTATCTGGACTCATGCTACGACTATGCATTGGGCTGGTATGGCCGCGGCGGCTGGCAGATGTACGGCGGCCATTCCATCCGCAACATCGCGTCCCATCCGATCATTCAGGACCATCCCGAATGCTACGCCCTGATCAACGGCGTGCGCAAGCAACAGCAGCACATCTACATGTGCCTCAGCAATCCGCTGGTGCTCGACGCCTATTATGAAGTCGTCAGAAAAATGCTGGAGGAAGGCGCCGACTGCTACGAAATCGGCGTGGATGACAGCAATGTGTTTTGCCAATGCGAAAACTGCAAGGCTGTCCATCCCGTTCCGGCAGAACGCATTTGGATTTTCTACCGCAAGCTGACGGAGCGTTTCGCCAAGACGCATCCGGACAAGAGCCTCGTGCTGATCTCCTATGACCAGACGGAGACGCCGCCGCGCACCTTCGACACATTCCCCGGCAACGTCTACATCGAAATCTGCCGTTTCTCCGAAAAGGACATGCAGGAATGGAAGAAATACAAAGGCATCAAGGGGTTTTCCATTTATGACTACTCATGGGGCTATTACCATATCGTCGGAATGGCCCCCAAGCAGACGCCCGAAAGCGTCGTCCAAAAGTGCCGTGAAATCGCGGAAAACAACATCATTGGCTTTTATCGATGCGGATTTGGCGAAAGCTACGGTCTGGATGGCGTGAATTATTACCTGCAGGGAAAATTGCTCCAGGACCCGACGCTCGACCCCAAGGCCCTCGAGCATGAGTTCTATCAGCGTGCCTTCCATGAGGCTGGCGGTGTCATGGAGGAGTTCTTCCACAAAATGCAGGAACAGTTCAGCTACTATCCACGCCTGCTGGGGAGTTCTCAGATTGGCGAGGAGGACTATCTGACGCGCCGTGTCCTCTCGAAGGACTCACGGGAAGTCCTCCAGATGCTCTGGCCCTCCTCATTGCTGCGCATTCTGGAGCGCGACCTTGCGACGGCGGAGCGAATTGCCGTCGACCCCGTGGTGAAGAAGCGCCTGGAGCTTGTCCGGATGGAATTCGACTACAATAAGCTGCTCGTCCATGCGCTTCGCGCCTATTCGGCCTATCTTGACCAGCCTGACCAGGCCGGCTTTGACAAGGTCGAAAAGGCCGTCATGGTGCGCCGCGCATTCGTGGACTCCCTCTGCGACGACAAAGGGAACATCAAGACTCTCCCCGACTGGCCGGAACTGCATGTCTTCGGCTCCAGCCCGATGAAGGGCTTCGGCGCCGACCGCAAGGTGCTGGAGCTCAACGGACGGAATGCCGCCTGCATCCAGGCCCCCCTGACATGGAATTTCGAGAACTACAGAGAATCAAAGCAGCTGCCCGACGCCTCACGGAAGGGCATCGCCGCCGTCGCCTGCGTCAATCCGCCGCCATTTGAAAACGACCATGAATGGCTCGCCGCGAAATGGGGCCGAATCGGCCGAATCGGAACCTCCACGGATGAACTCGGCGGCTGGTTCAAGATGGTCTACGATGAAAAGAACCTGTATGTCCTGCTGTCCACGCGAATCCCCACTGGACGAGATTATCCGCCTCAAGGGCGGAACAAGGCCGCCTGTGGAATGGACAGCCTCGAGCTCTTCATCGATGCCGACGGCATGGGTCAGCGATACTATCATTTTTTGATCAATCCCGTGGAGAACTCCTTCATGGACGGCGCGTTCGGCCTGGCCGAAGACCCTCGCGATCTTCTTTATAATCAATATGATCCGCTATGGGACGGGCAGTGGACCTATCAGACGAAACGGGGGCCTGAACCGGACGGAAAGCAGGACTGGTTGGTGGCGCGCGTCGTGATTCCCTTCAGCACCTTTGGCCTGAAGTCCAAGCCGCCAAAAGGAACAATATGGAATCTGGATGTGGGCCACACGCGCTTTGGCACACTTGGCGATTGGGCGACCGCCGCTCTTTTCCTCTGGTCGGCTCCAGACGGCAAGTTCCATGACCGCGCCTCCTTTGGCGAGCTCGTCTTCGAGTAGTCGAACGCCAACTCCAATGTTGCATTTTTTGCAATATCAAATTCCCAAAAACGCCTTTTTTCTTCCAAACAGGGAAAACGCAGGAACGCATCCAGAGGGGCCTAGAAGAGCCCTTATGCATTTTAGGTATTAATATACCTAAAAACAGGAACCATGCCATAGAGGCCACGCCAGCGAACGCAATGGCCATCATCCCTCTAAAAAAGGGTCAAAATGGGCTTCCGACGGTGAGTTTTCGTCATGGTCGCAAAAGGGCGGTCACAGGGGCAAAATCGGTCATTGACATTGCAATAAATGCAACATGCATCTAGAGCACAAAAAACATCCGCCGCCATAGGGGATGCCTATGGGACGGATGGATATGAGACAGGATGAATGGGATGGCCGAAATGGCCTTTTGAGGGTTGTCAGAGGCTTTGCGCCTGCACCGCCGTCAGGGCGACGGTGGTGACGATGTCCTCCACGGAGCAGCCGCGGGAAAGGTCGTTGCAGGGTTTGGCAAGGCCTTGCAGGACGGCATAGGCTTCTGCGCCGCCAACGCGTTGGGTGATTTTGTAGCCGATGTTTCCAGCCTGTAAGTCAGGGAATATCAACACATTAGCATGACCGGCAACGGCGCTTCCCTTGGCTTTGGAGGCCCCGATTTCAGGAATGAGGGCGGCGTCGAACTGCATCTCGCCATCCAATGCCAGATCGGGGGCCAATTCGTGGGCGATGCGGGTGGCTTCCTGAACTTTGGTGACCAAATCATGCTTTGCGCTGCCTTTTGTGGAGAAGGAGAGAAGGGCCACTTTCGGCTCCTCGATGCCGCAAAGGGTGCGGGCGGTCTCCGCCGCGGAAATGGCGATGTAGGCCAGCTCCTCCGCCGTGGGACACGGAACGACAACACAATCCGAATAAACCAGCAACCCGTTGTGACCCAGGGACTTATTAGGACAGTCCATCAAAAAGCTGGAGGAGACCACCTTGTTTCCGGGCTTGGTCTTGATGATCTGAAGGGCGGGCCGAAGCATGTCCCCCGTCGTGTGGACGGCGCCGGAGACCAGTCCGTCCGCCTCGCCCATCTTGACCATCATGATTCCATAGTACATGGGATCCTCCACAAGGCGAGTCGCCTGCTCTTCCGTGACGCCTTTGGCCTTCCGCAGGCCATACAGCGTCCATGCATACTCCGCCGCCTTCTGGCTGTCCAGGGGATTGATGATTTCGATGGCGGAGATGTCCGCCCCCACGCGGGCCGCCGTCTCTTTGACGCGGGCCGGATCCCCCAGCAGGACGGGACAGGCCAGCTTTTCACGCACAATGGCCGCCGCCGCCTGAACGGTCCGCGGTTCGTCGCCTTCCGGAAGGACAATTCGCTTGATGTCCAGACGCGCCTTTGCCTTGACTTCCGCCATGATGCCCATGTTCAATCCCTTTCTTTTGCAGCGCGCAATTGCATGAAATTACGTAATATATTGATATAGAACAATTTACAAATCAATGCCAGCAAAGCCCGACCAAACCGGCTTCCCCGAATAGGTCAGAATGGGGGACTGGCCACGCAAGGCCTTGAGGACGGACAACGCCAGCGCATCCTGCTCCATCTCCCCTGGATACACGCTCACGGGGGCGATCCAGCCGCAGCGCCTCTGGATCCCCTCCGTGATGTCCGCAAAGCGCATGAGACCGCCGGTGAGCAGGATGCCATCCACCTTGCCGCACAGGACGGCGGCCATCTCGCCGATCTGCTTGCAGATTTGGTAAATCATGGTGTTCCACACCAACGTGGCCTTGGGGTCGCCCTGCTCCACCTTGGCGTGAATGACGTCCGAATCCGCCGTGCCGAACAGGCTGACGAAGCCCCCCGCGCGGGAGCACATGAGCCGTGCCTCGCGGATGGAATGGGCCTCGATGTAGTCCAAAAGGGACAGCACGGGAACGCTGCCGATGCGGGTGGGGGTGAAGGTTCCCTCGCCGTCCGCCCCCATGTTGCCGTCCACCATGCGGCCATGGTCATGGGCGCTCACGGTGATGCCGCCATCGATGTGGGCGACGATGAAATTGCATTGGTCGTAGCGTTTGCCCTGCTTTTCCGCATGGAATTCGGCCACCGCCTTTTGGTTGAGCACATGGGAGTGGGAGGTGCGGTAGACGCCCTTGATTCCCGTCAGGCGGGCCACATCGGCGTATTCATCTGTGTTGGTTGGATTTAGGGTATAGGCGTTCTTTCCAAACGTGGTGGCGAACTTCCAGGCCAGCATGACGCCCAGCTTGGCCGGATGCTCGCTGCCGCCCACGGCCGCCACGGTGTCATCATACAGCCGCTGGTCGATGGCCGTCACGCCACCCGGCTGGGAGTAGGCGCTGCCGCCACGGCCGACGAACACGTCGATGTCCTCCGCGGAGACGCCGTAGTCCTTCAGCATGTCCATGATGACCTGAAACCGGAAGGGCATCTGGTCGTTCACATGGGGGTACTGCAGCAGCACCGGCGCATCGTGGAAGACACTCTTCTCGAAAAGGGACGTCTCGTTCTCATAAAGGCTCACCTTGGTGGAGGTGGAGCCGGGGTTGATGACAAGTATTTTAAGCCGCTGGGTGTCTTGATTTTCCATAAGTTATTTATAATCAATATGTTATGATTTTTGCGATGGCCATCGTCATTGGCCGCCTAATGCAGCATGACCTGACCGCCGGTCACGGGGATGGCCTGGCCCGTCTCATAGTCCTGCTCCACGCAGTACAGGATGGCCTTGGCCACATCGGAAGGCAGGCAGCCGCGGCGCATGGGCACCTTGTCCATGTAGGCCTTGCGCACATCCTCCACCGTCTTGGCGCCGGGGATCTTGCCCAAATTGAGGTACTGGACAAAGAGCCCCTTGACGGGGTCGCTCCACAGGGGGCCGTCGTAGTAGTTGCCGGGGCAGACGCTGTTGACTTTGATGCAATCCGCAACCAGTTCCTTCGCAAAGCTTTGCGTAAGACCGATGGTGCCGAATTTGGAACCGGCATAGGCGCCGTTCTTGTTGCTGCCCTCCAGTCCGCTCTTGGAGTTGACCTGCACAATGTCGGACCACAGTCCCTTGCCGTTCACAATCTGGCGGGACATGACGATGGCCGCGTATTTGGAGCAGAGGAAATAGCCGTTGTAGTTGATTCGGGTCACAAAGTCCCAGTCCTTGAAGGTGGTCTCCTTCACGGAGCCGCCGCGGACCACGCCCGCGTTGGACACGAACAAATCCATGCCGCCGCACTGGCGCGTGATGGCCATGGCCATGGCCTTGACGGAATCTTCATCAGCCACATTGACGGCCACGGAGAAGGCCCGGTCCGCTCCGTATTTGTCGCAGAGGGACTTGGCGGTGGCGGCGGCGCCTTCCGCATTCAAATCCGCGATGACCAGAATGCCGCCGTTGGCCGCCAGATACTCCGCGATGCCGAGGCCGAAGCCCTGGGCGCCGCCCGTGACCACGCAGACGCGGTTGTTCAGCCGTCCATTGCCTCCATTGGACATGCTGATGGAACGACGATAGGACTCCACCTCCCAGTTCTGGATGAACATGTACTGCGGTTCCGTCAGATAGTGGGGGCCGCCGAAGGCGCCGGCGTACCGCTGCACGAGCAGGGCGTTTTCAAGGGCCATCTCCACGGCGCGGGTGTCCTTCAGGGTATCCGCCGCCACAAAGAGCGCCTTGTCCTGAATGGAAATGACTTTGGGCAGATAGCCTTTGGCGCCGCGGAAGGCCTCAAGGGACGCCTCCGAGACCTCATCTCCTTGATAGGCAAAGCCTTTGGCATAGACCATATGGTCGGGAGTCAGCGGGCCGCCGAAGGCGTCGCCTTTGCCCAGGCAGCGAACCACGGCGCGGCCCTTGTCATTCCCCAACAGCGTGCGGAGCGCGGGTGCAAGAGCCAGCACATCATCGTCCGTCGCCGCCTCAAAGGGCGGGAGCTCCAGCGGGATGTCCGCCAGTTTGTATTGGGCGGCCAGCGTGTCCATGATTTCGCTGTAGAGGGAGCGGATCTCCTCCGGCGTCTCGGCGCCCACGAAGACGCCGTGGTTCTGCAGGAAGAACACATTGGGCTGCTTTCCATGGGCCGCCTTGTATTCGGCAAGCGCCTCCTTCACGACGAAGGCCAGCGTGCAGCCCGGATTGCAGTAGTCCAGCCAGAGGGCCTGGGGAAACAGCCGTGCGCAGGTTTCCTTTCCCGCGTTGGCGCAGGTCATGCCGTTGACCATGGCCGGATGCAGATGCACAATGTACGTGTAGTCAAATACCTCATGGACAGGCGCTTCAACCGAAGGACGCCCCGCCCCCAGCGGACGGACCGACGCCAGCATCACCGTCTTGACCAGCTCCTCCCGAAGGTCCGTGTTCTCCGGAAGCGGCATCTCGAAAACGCGACGGATGGCCTTGCGGTCCAACGCGATGAACTGCTCCGGCTGGATGGTCGCCAACGCGACGCCGCTGGGCTTGATGTACAGGGTCTCTCCGTTCTTCACGGACGTGTTGCCCCCGCCCATGAACACATAGGCGGAATCCGATCCGTAGTATCTGGACAACTCGGCAATTTTCTGTAATTCCTGCTGCATGACGTAAACCACTCCTTGATAAGTTGTTATGACTTAACGAGAGTTGGACGTCCCCGCCGCCCTGCGCAGTTGGGAGCTTTTCAGCCTGTAGCCTCTGCGCTGGAACGTGGGAATGTCCAGATTCTGTCCTTGAAACAACGTGGGCCGGTCTTTGGAGAAAATCCCCAGATCCTGCTCCCCAAACTCAAACTCCTGCTGCCGATCCGCCGTGCCGCCATCCGCCGCGGTGGCCTCTTCGCGGGACGCGACTTTGCCGATCCGCGCGGCGGCCAACGCCGTCGCCACGGCCTGCACATTGGCCGCAAAAGCACTGCATTGAAGGGTCTCCAGCTCCTCGTCCGCATCCGCATCCGCCGACATGCCCCCCAGCACATCGTCGTTGGAAAGCAGCAGGGCCGATGGCGCCGCCTGCCGAATCGACTCCCAAAGCGGCAGCTCCCCCTCCGTCCACAACGACAAACGCACCAAAATCAGCGGTCGAAGGCCGTTTTCGAAAATCCGCCGCAACCACTGCAACGTGTGGGAAAGGGTATTCGGCTCCACCCCCACGACGGCAATGCAGACGGAACAGGCGCCGCAGAATGCGCGGAACGGCTCCTCCTGCTCTCCGTCCTCCTCTGGCAGAAAGACATTATTGGTGGGCCAATGGGAGGTCCGGCAAATCCACTGGACCGTCTTCCGTCCAAGCTCCCCAAGGCCTATCAGCCTCAATTCCCTGATGCTTTCACTGTCCATGCGGTTCCGTCTTTCCCTAAGCCAATGCGCGCCGACGGCGCTTCACCAATTCAATACAAACTAAAAATATAAAGGAGGTTCAGGGAAAATCAACGAAACAGGAAATCTCTATAAGAAGAGGATCAGGGGATTGCAAGAAATTTCCATAATTCGCAGAAAATTGACAAAAAGCCACTTGAAAAATTCGGGGGGTATTTTATTATATCTATTATTTTAATGAAAGGGTGCGGATGTGCCCTAATGACAACCCATTGTGCAAAAAGAAGGAATGACATCATGAAAAAGACGTTTACCTTGATTGAATTGCTCGTTGTGATTGCAATTATTGCAATTCTTGCAGGCATGCTGCTGCCTGCGCTGGCCAAGGCCAAGCAAAAGGCCCTTGCGGTCAACTGCATCTCCAATCTGCGTAACAACGGCGAGGCCGCCGTCCTGTACATGGACGACTTCGGCGGCCGCTTCAACATGTACGTGGAAGGCTTCACGTCTCTGGAAGGCGTCGCCAATACAGGCAAGAAGGGCGCCGACTGGGCGTCTTTCCTCATGAACCTTGGCTACATCGAAGACATGTCCCCGATCGCGACCTGCCCGATCTACGGCAACAAGCTGAAGGTCACCGATGACGGCACGTATCGTTATCTGGTTGAAATCTATGGCTCCATCCGCTGGGAAGGCCTGAAATCCAGCATCTACGAAAACACACAATCCTCAAGCAGCTCTCCCTTTGTCCAGAAGAACCGCATGCTTCTGACCAACCTCATCAAGAACCCCAGCTCCTTCAACCTCATGGGCGATGGCTACTACAACGGCACCGGCACTCCCTTCTACTGCTGCGAGCTGAAGCCCGGTTTCAGATACATCTATAAACTGGCTCACAACGAGCAATGCAACATGACCTTCCTGGACGGCCATGCCTCATCCACCACCCTGTCCGCCTTCCAAAGCAACCTGAAGAAGATGGAACTCAGCGTCACGTCTTCTACCATCTACACTCAGGACAACATCATCATCACCGTTCCGTTCTAGGCGGAAACAACAGAATCACATTCTGAATCGAGCAAGACGGCAGACGACCCCTTCGCCTGCCGTCTTCGCATATTACTCTAATTCAGAGTGTTACAGAACGCATTGCCGTTGCAGAACGCGGATTATTTCTTTTCAATGGTATAAAAACCGCGGACTGCCGCACGTGCATACGGCAGTCCGCATCTGTTTATTCCATGTATTCTGTGGTTAAAAACTGTTCTTTGCCTACCCTCATGGGGAACAGAGCATTTACAAAAAACATTCATCAGTCTCCCGTTTTAAGCGAGGCCGATTTGTCCTCTTCCACAAAGAGCGGGCTGCGGTTGTCTCGGACTCGCACAAGCACAATGCGGTCAGTCAGGACCTTGTCCCCCTTGAGTCGGTTCGAGACATAGAAGTCCCATTCGCAGTTGGGGTCGCTGTTGTCGAAGAGATGGCCGACGTAGGCACAGGCATAGCCGCCCATGCCGCCGATATAGGGTTCCGTGCGGTAAGCGGGGGCGGGGGCGGTGACGACGGCGGCATGCGTCAGGCGACTGCGCCCTATATAATGAAAGGTATAGGGACCGCCTTCCACAAGGGTGAACTGGCGCTGCTGCCGCGGCAGGGTTTCCTCTCCGTCGGCCTGGCCGACGATAGCCGGAGCCGGACAGACAATGGTGTAGGTTGCGCGGCCATCTGGCGATTCGCCGAAAAGAGCGACGCCAAAGGCACCCTCTGGTTCCTCTGGAATAAGTTCCTTGTTGGCGACAGGAACAACTTGGCGAATGTCTGTGAGCGGCACGGCATCGAAGGCCGGCGGCAGCGGCTTGCCTCCGGCGGCGATGTTATGGAAGAAGCGGCCTGTGCCGAGGACAAGCTCCCGCTGCACGGGATTGCTGGCGGCATTGTCCTTGGCGAAGGCAGCGTCCGGCGGCAAGATTTGGAAGGCCTTGTCTAGAGCATAGTTGGCAGCCTTCGTGAAGCGGCTGTAGATGGCCTCGGAGTCCAGTTGGTTTGGCACGCCGGAGGCCTGTATTTCCTGCCAAAGCAGCATCGTCATCAAATCCAAGTTGATGCGGGAGCAGCGCAGGTGGGCAAGGGCATTGGCGTTGTCTGCGACCAATGTCTCCATCTCGTCATAGGCGCTCTGCCAGCGGACAAGATTTTCCGGCGTGAGGTAGGTGGCGGTTCGCGGATCCGGGTTCCAGACAAGAATCTCCGTCTCCGCCGCTCCAAGTTGCTCCAGCTCATAGAAATAGTCGCGCATCCGCTGACCGGCGGCGCCGTAAATGGCGTCGGTGTATTCCGTGACCAGATTATCGACGTCGAGTTCTGGCTCGTTGGACAGCCGCGTCATCAGATAGTATTGCAGGCAATGGAAACCGCTGTCCAGCTGAAAGAAAATGGGCTGGAAGTCGTTATAGGCATATCGCACATTCTGCTTGGCCGCGTCCCGATAGTCCTGTGTTGTGCGTAACACATTGCCAAAGAGATGGATACTGACCAGTGGACGTGCGAAGGTCGAGAAGTAGTAGTACAGGAACATCTCCCGCGAGATTGCGCCCCACTCCTGAAGGGTGCGGTAGTCGTCTGCGTTGCTTGGGGCACGCATGGGCTTGGAGTAGTCCGTTCCAAGAGCCAAAAAGGGCACGACGTTGGCGGGCAGACGGCCATCGGACAGCAATTGCGGCGGTGGCGGATATTTGGTCTGGTCGCGGCCGCCGTAGGAGAGGACGCGCATCTTCATCTTCGGGAAATGAGTCTTGAAATACGGCGAAGCCTCGTTAATGATATAGTCGAAGAAGGCGCCGCCGCCACAGCCGTATTTCTGCTCGAAGTCAGCGCATTTGGGGCAGTGGCAAAATTTGCCGCTGCAGTCTTCGGCGCCGAGGTCGATCATGCAATGGGTGTCGTCTAATCCCTTGAAGTGGATGAATTCGACGATGTTATTTGTCAGTTCGCGGCGAAGATCCGGATTGGAGAAGCAGAGCTGGAGATTGGGGGTTCGCGTTCCATCGGCGGCCATGCCGAAGAAGTCCGGATTCGATTTGAAGTAGGCGCGGTCGCGGAAGGGTGGATAGGGGCCGCTGCGCCCCGGAAGTGTCTGGCCGGAGGGGATGAAGGCATTCAGGCTATGGCAGCCGGTCACACAGCGGATGGGGTAATGGCCAGGCCCATGCATCATCATCCGCCGGAAGGCCAGCGGGGCGGTGGGGCATCCCGACAGAAGCCAGGCGTATTCGTTCAGTTCGCGGTTGACGTAGGCCGGCTCGCGGTCATAGGCGAGCGGTGGCAGCTCCAGCCGCTCATGCCGCGGAAGGATGATGTCACCCCAGAAGTGAAGAGCGCGGAAGCCCACCGTGTCCATCAGAAACTGATAGACGGCATAGGCAGTTCCGCAGGGGCCACCGCCCACGATGACAATATCCTCACCCACGGTGGCACAGACTCGTTCTTCGTTTTCTAACTTCTTGAATTTCAAATAGTTACGACATTCAGGCATGTCGCCGATGAAAATGCGGTGCCGGCAGGTGGCGGCCTCCTGACGCGAGACGATACGGAAGTCCGCGCCACCGGAGGATTGGCGCAGGAGCTCGCGCATGTCCTCGACCGCCTCCTTTTCCATGGGAGAGGCATCTTCGGAAAGGACGATGACATAGTCGGTGTGCCTGTCTTGAAAAAGCGTCACAGTGCTTGCCTTTCGGGTGGCGCAGCCCTGCAACATGGCCACAAAAAATGCAAGAACGGCAATGGTAGCCGACGGCACTAACCATGCCAATTGTTTTCGTAACGCGTTGATGTTCATAGGAGTACGTCCTTTATGGTCTCTGTTCCGTTTTGGGAACGTTCTGTTCCCCACGGGGTCGATTAAAAACAGCTTCTTTATCCATAGAATCCACGGAATACAGGTGTGAACCGCCACGAACGGCAATTCGTTCCTAATTCCTAATAATCAATCACTTATCCATTTCACGGTGGTTTTCAGCGTCTCTCCCGGCTCCAGATGGGCGCAGACCTTGCTCCGCCGCGCCTCCGCCAAGGTGCCCGGATAATTCGTACAGGGTTCCATGATAAGGGTTTGTGAATCGTTCAGACGGCCGTAGCTAGCAAAAATCCATGCGCAGGGGAAAATTGCCATGTCAAAGTCGCAACGGAAGACGCCGCCGTCTTTGCGGTGCAGCCATAGCTTGCCGGCGGTCAAATCCGTCAGATAGAAGAAATCAGAAGTGCCGTCCATACAAGGAATTGCATATTTCCCAGGCCATTGCCGCGGCATGCCGTGGGCGGCGGCGGACCAGTCGCCGGGGTCAGCCGCCTGAACGCAGCGGGCGGGGGCCTCCAGCATATCGCCCTCCTCAATGCGAAGGGCGGCATGGAGTTTCCACAGGAAGTCCAGCGGTCGGTCGGATGTGTTTTCAATGCGATAGGTGGAGACCAATGCGTTGTCCTCCAGATGCATTTCGCGGCGGTAGCTTAGCTGGCTAATTTGTAATCTATTCTGCATCAATAAGTTATAATCTGACATCTCCCATGTCAGCGGCAGCGTCCACAGCTCGCCATGGTCGGGAAAGCCGTCTTCCGGCGGGTCGTTGGGCAGCAGTTCGTCCATGCCGCCGGCGAAATTCCCGTCGTAGTCCAACGCGGGATTCACAGGCAGTCGGGTGGAATCATACCACAGCTGTTCCGCCTGGCGCCTCTTGTCGAAAAAATGAATGACCCGGCCGCCGTGGTTGGGGTCGATGACGACGCGGAGGCAGTCGTTCTCCAGTACCGGAAAAGCGGTGTTCATGGCTATCTCCCTATGTATCAAGGGTTTCTGTTGGAACAACTAGAGAAACCCCTTGGCGGCGACGGCATCGCGGAAGCCTTCGGGGAAGTCCTTGACGAACCAGCTTCGAATCAGCGGCAGCAGCTCGAACTGGATGGCTTTCGCCCGCTGGAAGTCCCCCTGCCGCCACGCCTCCACAATGGCCATGATCTTCTCCGGCTCAATGCCGCCGGTGGCGACGGTGGCGCCGTCCGCCCCGAACATTAGGCTGGCCAGCAGCAATTCCTCCGAGCCCGTGAAGATTTTGAAGTCGGGCCGTGCGGCTTTGATGGTGGAGAGCAGGCCTTGGAAGCGGGCGAAGTCCCGTGAGCTGTCCTTCAGCCCGTGGATGTTGGGATGGGCGGAGAGGGCCACGATGGTCTCAAAGGTCATTGGCGATGTAAATGCTGGAATGTCATAGAGATACACAGGAATTGGCGAGCCATCGGCCACTTGTCGCATATAGGAGAGGATGCCCTCCTGTCCGTGTTTGAAGAAAGGCGGCGGACAGACGGCGATGGCGTCCGCGCCGGCCTCCTGATAGCGGGTGGCGAGGCGGATGGTGAGCGCCGCAGAGCCGGCAATGGCGCCGGCGACCAAAAACATGCGGTCGCCCACCGCCGTCTTTGCGATGCGGACCGTCTCCACTTTCTGCTCATCGGTCAGAATGGTGAATTCCCCTGTGCTTCCATTTAGAAACAGCCCGCTGATGCCTTTGTCGGCCATCCACTTGAAATGTCGGGCCATGCCAGCCGCATCCAGTTCGCCGTCCTTGAGCATGGCCGGCGGCGGCACCAAAATCTGTATTGCTTTCATTTTGAACTCCATAGCATCTGATTTTCGTATTGGATGGAGACTTGGCGGCCATAGCGTGCGATGGTGTCGGGATTGATGTCCACGCCGAGGCCGGGGGCGTCCGGCAGCCGAATCTGCCCATTGGCGTCAGGCAGGAGCCGCTCCTTCGTCAGCAAGCGGGAGGGCGGCGCGCTCTCCACGGGAAACTCGCACCAAGGGGAGTCCTTCAGGCCCGCGAAGGGCTGAATGGAGGCGGAAAGGGCCAGCGACGTGGTGAAGGTGTGGTTGACATAGACCACGCCAGTCTTCTCCGCATATTCGGCCACCTTTTTGGCGGAGGAGATGCCACCAATGCGCCCCGTGTCAATCTGGATGAAGCCCAATTTGCCGAAATCCATCAGGTTGAAGGCCATGTCCGGATCATGGGAGCCTTCGCCGGCGGCCAGCAGTCGGGCGCATCCATCTTGTTGGGCCAGAGCCGCATAGGCCTTCAGCGCCCCGGATGTGAACGGCTCCTCCAGCCATACCGCCTTCGCTTCCCGCAAGGCCGGCAACACCGCCGCCGCCCGCGCCACATCGTGAACCCAGACGGTGCCCGCGTCAATCATCAGCGCCAAATCAGGGCCAAGCCCCTCCCGCGCGGCGCGGACGTGGTCGATGTCCGTCTCCGGCGACCCCAACCCGAAGGGGCCCCAGCCGAATTTGGCCGCACGGAAGCCCGCCTCGCGGGACTGGACGGCCTTCTCATAGGTCTGCTGCGGGGTGTCCCCAAACAGTTGTGATGCGTAAGCTGTTTTGGGATAGGCATTTGCGTAGCCAAGCAAGTTCCACACGGGTTCGCCGCGCTTCTTGCCGAGCATGTCCCACAGGGCGATGTCAATGCCCGAGAGGGTGTGGTCAGCCTGCAGGAGGTCGAAGCTGTTGCGGCGCACGCGGTCCGTCAAGGCGTAAATGTCTGCCGGCCCGTTGATTTCGAAGCCGATGACGGTGGCCTTGAGGGGCTTGCAGGCCAGATGGGACATGGGGCAGCACCAGGCGGCGATGGACACCAGCGGCGCGGCCTCGCATTCGCCCCAGCCCTCGCTGCCGTCGTCCATGCGCACATGGACCAGCAGGGCGTCCTGGCTGCCGTCGCCAATGTCCAAGATGGTGTCATTGGCCAAATAATGGAATTCAACGTTCTCGATTTTCATGGGTAGGATGGGGTTAGAAGGTGATGGTGAGGCCGCCGTCCACGATGAGGGTCTGGCCTGTGATGTAGGTGGCGTCCGGTCCGCAGAGGAAGAAGAGGACCCCCGCCACTTCCTCCGGCCGGCCGGCGCGGCGCAGGGGCAGATGGCGCCCTTTCACATAGTCGTTTTTGAACCACTCCGTCTCCAGCTCCGAGCTGCCGGAGGCCGAGCTCATGGGCGTGTCCACAAAGCCGGGAGCCACGGCGTTCACCAAAATGCCGCGGTCCGCCAGTTCCAGCGCCGCGCTGCGGCAATATTGGCCGATGGCGGCCTTAGCCGTTGCGTAGGAGGAAGATAGGGCTTCCGCCCGATAGGCGTGAATGGAGGTCACATGGACAATCCGGCCGCCGTTTTTCATGAAAGGGACGGCCGCCCGCGTCATGCGGATGGCGCCGTTCAGAATGGTGTCCAACGGAATCCGCCACTGCTCCAACGGGCAGTCCATGATGGGATCCGCGCCGATGATGGCGGCGCAGTTGACCAGCGCGTCCACGGTGTCAATGCCGCGGGCGGCCAGACGGGACGTGAGCTTCTCTGATGTCTCTGGAAGGGAATAGTCGCCGTCGACGACCTCATGGGCCTCCGGATTCGGCAGGCTGGCAGCAATGTCCTCCAAAAGGGCGCGGCGGCGGGCCAGCAGGACGACGCGCCATCCTTCCGTTGCAAAGCGGCGCACGGTCGCCAGACCGATTCCAGAGGAGGCGCCGGTTATGATCGCTGTTTTCATTATGCTCCTTGTCAGGTTGTCCGCCACAGGGACGGCTCGTGGTTTCCATACTTATACAATATATATATCAATGGTCCATTTGTCCATGCGGCGTTTGACAAAGGGGTTTCCAGAGCATAACGTATGGTGTCGCCATGGTTCCATTCTCTCGGCTTCGACCCTCGGGGTCCAGATTATGGAGAATGGCTAAAATCTCCATCAACAATTTCCATTTGCGTAGAAGGGGCTATATTACTGGAAAACCGCAAATAAGGTGCTGAAATGCTGTTATACCATGGAAGTAATGTAGAAGTACGTACCCCAAAGTTGCTATCCCCTCGTCGGTTATTGGATTTTGGTGCGGGGTTCTATATGACCAGTGATTTGGAGCAAGCAAAACACTGGGCAGAGCGTACCACCAAATTTCGTGAAAGCGGTTTCCCTCTTGTGAGCGTATTCGATTTTTCAGACGAGGCCCTCAATACATTGAAAATGCTTGCATTTCCTGTGGCTAATCAGGAATGGCTTCGTTATGTTGTCGCAAAACGGACAGCCCGTTCTCTCCATCTTGATTCCGATTATGATCTTGTCATGGGACCGGTTGCCAATGACCAAACCTATCAAACGATAAACCTTTTCCTCCGAGGTTATATTACTGAAGAAATCACCCTTCAATTGCTTTTGCCACAGAAACTGAAAAACCAATACGCCTTCAAAACCGAAAACGCTTTGTCTTGTCTAAGATATTCAAGGGCAGAGAGATATGAAAAGAACCACTCCTGAAAACCTGGAATGCTACGACATGGAAGTTGTCGAGATGATGGTTGAGAAGTACAATCTGTCTCCCATGGATGCGCTGCGGCAGTTTACCCAGTCCAAAACCCATGCATTGCTGGAAGACGCCGACTGCGGGCTGATTTCGTTTGGCTTTGGTGCCCTTTTGGATATTTGGGAGGCCGAAAAAATCACTGGCGATCCACGAAATTCCGTCTACCTGCGGGAGGAATGACCATGACCAAAGAAATGGAGTTTTTCATCTATCTTCTAGAGTATTACGCAAACTACAAAGACATGTTGACCGGCGAAGTCCTGAAAAGCTGGGACGATCATCAGCTTACCCAACGCATTTATGACAACTATTGGAGTTATCATACAGAAGCCATCGAAAACGCCTTCAAGGACATTGACAGCATGTTGGCCACTGGCAAATCCGCATGGTGAAACGACGCGGGTTTTGACTCCTCCGCAAGCGGCGGCGCTTTTGAATATTGCAAAATAGTGAAAGAAAGTGCAAGAACGGCAAAGCTCGCTGGAACAGCCATTTTAGGCCCTATGGGGCAGAAGAGGTATTAATATACAGGGTTGGGCATATAACGCGCCAGAGGGCCATCTGGGGCCCTCTAGGGGCATCTTTCGAAAATTTGGGTGCCTTTTTTGCTCTTTCAGACACGGTTTTCGGCCCATTTTGCCACTTTTGCGGGCAGAAAAGCAGCATTCATTTATTGCATTCATTGTCATGCATACCCCGATGGCAACGGTTTTGAGGCAGACGAAAAAACGTCCGTCGCAGAACCATGGAGGGAAATGAACAAAACGGGGGGAGACAAGTTGATTTCCGCAGAACACCGAATACATTTGAAGGTGTCGAAAACCCGATGCCCACCGCGAGAGGCCACGGCCCTGGTCGGATATTGTAACCTTAACGAAAGGAACAGCTTACAGATGAAGATATTTCATATATTGCCCAATGCGCATCTGGATCCGGTCTGGCTCTGGGACTGGAAGGAGGGCTTCAACGAGGGCGTGAAGACCTGTCGGGCCATCGTCCGGCTCATGGACGAGTTTCCCGAACTGACCTTCAACCGCGGCGAGGCGTTCATCTATCAGCAGATCCAGAAGTGGGATCCCGAGCTGTTCAAACAGCTTCACGCCCTGGTGGAGGAAGGACGTTGGAACATTGTGGGCGGCAACGGGTTACAAGCCGACCAGAACATGCCGGACACCTGCGCCCTGCTACGTCAGTTCGAATATGGCAAGGCCTATTTCAAGAAAGAGTTTGGCATAGACGTGAAGACGGCCTGGTCGGCGGACTGCTTCGGCCATAGCGCTGGCATGCCGGAAATCTTTGCGGCCAGCGGATTTACGCGCTTCAGCTGCAACCGCCCCTCACCGGCGGTGATTCCACGGGACGGCCTCTTCACATGGTGCGGCGCCGGCGGCGCGCGGATTCTCGCGCAGCGGCTGCAGATCGGCTGGTATGGCTGTGAACGGGGCGAGATGACCGGACGATTGAACGCCGCCCTCCAAATCTGCAAGTCCCTCAAGGGCGAGAACTTCCCCATTGGCTGCGGTTTGGGCGACCACGGCGGCGGCCCTTCGCGGCGACATGTGATGGACATCATGGCGTGGCGGGAGGCCCATCCGGAAGTCCGCGTGGTCTTCAGCACTTTCGACCGCTTTTTTGACGCCGTGGAGAAGGAACTGGCGGCGCACGCACGGAAGGCCCCAGAAGTCTACGGCGAGCTAAACTTCTGCCTAAGAGGATGTTACGCATCGACTGCCTTGATGAAGCGCCAGTACCGCCGCGCGGAGAGCGCCGTCCGTCTGGCGGATCGAGTCTGCGCTCCGATAGACGCCGCCATCGCACAGCCGTCGGAGGAGGCCCGCGAATGGCCCAGCGTTCTCTTCAACCAGTTCCATGACATCCTGCCTGGAACCGCCATTGAAAGCGCGCTTCAGGAGGAATTTGACCGGCTGGGCGGCGCGGTGTCCGCCTCCTCCATCCGCATCCACAATGCCATGAACGCGTTGGCCAATCAGGTGCAGGTGGCCGTGCCGCCACTGGCGGCGGAGGATTGGCCCGAAATGGTCCCCATGTTCCTGTATAATCCTAACCCACGTCCCTACAACGGGTTAGTAGAGATGGAGACCAGTCTGGACTATCGCCCCCTGCCCATTCCCCTCGACAGCGACTTTCTGGAGGTTCTTGACGAGTCGGACCAGCCCGTCCCCTTCCAGGAGCTTCCCACGGCCCATCAGAGCATGCCCTCCCTGCCATGGCGGAAGCGGGCCCTGTGCCGCGTGGCGCTGCCTCCCTTCGGCTGGCGCGTGCTAAAGATGGGGGCGACGAAGACCGCCCCGCGTCGTGCGGCGGCCCCCGAAGGCCCACTGGCCACGGCGGAAGGAGACCACTCCATCGGCAACGGCATCCTCTCGCTAATTGCCGAACCCACGTCACACCAAATACTTATCCGCCGAAATGGACTGGCGGACATGCCCCTTTCCGTGGCAGGCTATCTCGACCGCTTCGGCTCATGGGGCGGCATGGGCGAAGAGGAGGCCTCCTTCCATCAGCAGGAGCTGCTTGAAGTGTGGGAGATCAGCCGCTCGAAGGTCATCGAGTCCGGTCCGGAGCGGGCCGCCCTGTTCGTGGAGCTGAACGGCCGTCGCTCCTCCATGAGCCTGATTCTGCGACTGGAGCGTGGGAAGGCCGCCTTCGCCGCCTCCCTGCGGCTCCTGTGGGGCGACCGCGCCATGCGCCTGAAACTTCGCCTGCCCGACGCCCCCGCCGTGGTCTACGACGTGCCCGGCGGCGAAATGCGGCGCATTCGAACCGGCCAGGTCCCTGGCGTCCGCTACGCCAAAGTGCTCAACGGCAACGCCTCCTACGGCTTCGCGGCCAACGGCACCTATTCCTACGACAACGAGGACGGCTTCTTCACATGGACATTGGCACGGGGCAACCGCTTCTCCACGGACATTGTCAGCGGAGCGGACTTCACTCCCGAAAAGCCCAGCGAGCGGGGTGAGTTGCGGGCGGACTTCGCGTGGAGCGCCGCGCCGGAGCAGGCCCCCGAACTGGCGGACCAGCTGGAGTTTCCCGTGCAGGTTCAGATGACCTGGCCCCACGATGGCCCCCGTCCGCCACAGGGCAGCGCACTGAATGTGCAACTACCTGATGGTATAGAACTTGTGGATATCCATCCGGGTTCGGAAACCCCTGAAATGACCTGCCAGAACCGCACGGACAAGCCCATCCCCCTCCACCTCTATGGAAAGGATATTGTTCTCAAACCTTGGAGTTTAACTCGTATCTAGTTCTGCCATAACAGGTTACAAAAAATCGACGAACAGGGCGCCCCACCACCGCCGCCAAGCGTCTCCAGCACAAGTTCTTCTCATATATATATTATATATATGGTATATAAGAGACTTGAGACGTGACGCAGGGCATCATGACGGAAGCATCGGCCTTGGCGTCTCATCGAATGGAAGGCTTCCCCCTTGGGGGAATATAGCCAACACCTTCATCATCAAGGAGAAACATAATATGCCATTTGATCAAGGATCCCTTTCTTTTCGCATCTGCCGCCTTCCGGAGGCCTTGCCGGAGGATGCCGTGGAGCGCTTTGCCGCCACCGCCGCGCTGTCGTTGGACGATGTGACCGACGAACCCCAATGGGGCTGGGTCTCGCCGCGGCATCTGCTGGACAATTCCATCACAGAGGACAGCATCCGCACGGCGGGCTTCTACCACCTCTGCCTTCGTCAGGCGGAACGGAAGATTCCGTCCTCTCTGCTGACCGCCGAATGCCGCATGACGGAGCTGCAGCGCATGGCGGAACGGCAGGTGGACCATTTGGGCCGCAAGGAGCGCAAGGCCATCAAACTGGAGGTCCAACAGCGGCTGCTCCCCCAGATGCCGCCCCAGATCTCTGGCGTCTATTTTGCCATAGACACCACGGAGAACCTGCTTTACACCACCGCCACCTCCTCTCACCAGCTGGACGTGTTTTTGGGGCTCTTCTCCAAAGCCATCGGCTTCGAGCCCATTCCCCTGACACCAGACACCGCCGTCTCCGAACTGTTCGAGATGGATCCGGGCAGCGTGCCCGCCTTGGGCATCTCCCCTGACCCCGAACAGGACAAGGAGTCCAATGGCACGTTGGGAGAGAATTTTCTGACGTGGCTGTGGTTCTTCCAAGAGGAACGGGGCGGCGTCCTTCCCCAGTCCCGTCTGGGCGAGTTCGCCCTGATGATCGACGGGCCGCTGGTCTTCGTCATGGACAGCGCCAGCGAAGGCGGCGGCGCCGTGGAAAGCGTCATCCGCAAAGGCGCGCCCACCTTCAGCGCGGAGGCCAAAGCGGCCCTGACCGTGGGCAAGAAGCTGCGCAGCGCCAAAATCACGCTGGCGCGGGACGGCGGCGAGGAGTGGACGTTCGGCTTCGATGCCAATGAGTTCATATTCAAGGGGTTGAAACTTCCGGAAGGAGAAGCGATGGACCCCGCCAGCATCTTTGAGGAGCGGATGACCAACCTCTTCATCCTGTATACCGTCTTCTTCGCCCTGTACCGCCGATTCATCTCCGAAATGCTTGATGACACCAAGGCGAAGGAGTATCAGGACAAGGCCCGCCAGTGGGTCAGGGAACGGGCCGGACGATGATTGTCGGCATCGGCATTGACATCGTGGAGGTCGCCCGCCTGAAATCCTCCATGGAGCGTCACGGTGAGTTCTTCCTGAAGCATGTCTTCACGGAAAAGGAGCTGGCCGCCGCGCCGACGACGGACAGCCCTGCCCGCGCCGCCTATTTCGCGGGCCGCTGGGCGGCAAAGGAGGCGGTGTCCAAAGTCTTCCGCACGGGCATCGGCGCCCAATGCGGTCTGACGGACATGGCCATCCTGCCCCGCGAGGACGGCTCCCCCACGGTGGAGCTTTCCGGCGCCGCCGCACAGACCGCCAAACGACTGGGCATCAAGAGCCTTCAGGTCAGCATCTCCCATGAAAAGACCTATGCCGTCGCCATGGCCATCGGAGAAAGCAACTAAAGTCATAAGTCATTGATAATAAGCATATTATAATAACACGCAAAGGATTGGCGGCAACGCAGCCATCTGTGAAGTCATGGCCTCTCCGTCTTGGGCGGAACGCCTTGCCGCCGCCTTTTGGAAAAATAATGACAGAATGCTAATATTTTTTTGCTGATTCATGTTTGACAAAATTAAAACAGGCTGTATTTTTATAGTATTCGACATTCACATGCAATGGAGACGACCATGACAGACAGCGAAAACCATGATCACACCGACCTGCCGTTCAATGACTTGGATAGTACGGCGGCGGTTGCCTGCCTAGGCGACTTGCTTCGGGCCCGTGGGCTGATGATGGCCACGGCTGAATCCTGCACGGGCGGCGGCATCGCGGCGGCGCTGACGGACGTGGCGGGCTCGTCGGAATGGTTCTCCGGCGGAGCGGTCACCTATTCCAATGCATGGAAGCATCAGCTTCTTGGCGTGCCGCTGGACACGTTGGCGCAGCATGGCGCAGTCAGCGAAGAGACGGTGCATGCCATGTTGAATGGCCTGAAGAACCGTCTGCAAGTTGCGGTGGGCATTGCGGTCAGCGGCATTGCGGGGCCAGGGGGCGGCACGGCGGAAAAGCCCGTCGGCACCGTGGTCGTCGGGGTCTTCGCTCCACAAGGACGTGCAGTTCGCACAATGCATTTCAGCGGCTCCCGCGCGGACATCCGCCAATCCACCATCCGCCATTCCATCTCCATGCTGATCTCCCTTCTGAAATCGTGAGACGCCCCTCACGCCATTTGAAAAAACCAGCGCAAAATTCGCATTTATAACCATAACCCATTCAACATCAAGGAATTCTGACTATGGCAAAAGAAACGGCTGCCCCCAATCCCGCGGACGTCCATGACCGCAATCTGAAACTGGCCTTGGGCCAAATCGAGAAGGAATTCGGCAAAGGCTCCATCATGCGTCTGGGAGACCGCTCCCACGAGGCGGTTCCCGTCATCAGCACTGGGGCCTTGGCTTTGGACATGTGCCTTGGCGTGGGCGGCTTCCCCCGCGGACGCATCATCGAGATCTTCGGGCCGGAGGCCTCCGGCAAGACCACGGTGTGTCTCCATGTGGCCGCCAACGCCCAGAAGATGGGCGGCACCTGCGCCTACATCGACACGGAGCATGCCCTGGATCCCCGCTACGCGAAAATCATCGGCGTGGACACGGACAACCTGCTGATTTCCCAGCCGGACTGCGGCGAAGACGCCCTGAACATCGCGGAGACGCTGGTTCGCAGCAACGCCATTGACGTGCTGGTCATCGACTCCGTGGCCGCCTTGGTGCCCCGTGCGGAAATCGAAGGGCAGATGGGAGACAACCATGTGGGGCTGCAGGCCCGCTTGATGTCCCAGGCCCTGCGCAAGCTGACGGCCATCATCAACCGCAGCCGCACCTGCGTCATCTTCACCAACCAGATCCGCGAGAAGATTGGCGTCATGTTCGGCAGTCCCGAAACCACCACCGGCGGCCGTGCGCTGAAATTCTACGCCTCCCTCCGGCTGGACATCCGCCGCATCGCCACCATCAAGGCTCCCGACGGACAGGCGCAGGGCAGCCGCGTCAAGGTGAAGGTCGTGAAGAACAAGCTCGCCGCTCCCTTCCAGGAGTGCGAATTCGACATCATGTACGCGGAGGGCATCAGCCGCGTCGGCTCCCTGCTGGACGTGGCTTTGAACATGAAGATTTTGGAGAAGCGGGGCTCCTGGTTCTCCTTTGAGGATGTCCAAATCGGTCAGGGACGGGAGCAGACCAAAAAGGCCATTGAGCAGGATCCCGCCCTGGAGGCCCGTATCACGGAGAAGATCCGCGCCATGCTTCCAGGTCAGGATGCCGTCGCCGCCGATGCAGGAGCCATACCCGCCGGCGCGGACGATGAGGACGAGGAGTTCGTGGAAGACGACACCGTGGAGCTCAACTCCTGAAGGGTGTAACGACGTTCCGCCGCAGAACACGGATTAATTCGTTTCAAATGACATAAAAGAACCGCGAAGTGCCGCTCGCGAACGGCACTTCGCATCTGTTTATTCCGTGTATTTTATGGATTATCAATGGGTTCTGAATAGATACAAGGGAGTTTCAGAACCTCTCGTTCTTCCGGCTCCTCCTTGAAAATTCCTAACAAATTGATTATAAATTAGTTACAAAATTTCTTCCCGGCCTTCAAGTCCCACGATGCATGTTCTTCTGTTTTATGTCTATTTGGTGGCCGCCTTGGTCATCGGATGCCTTTGCGCACGAAAAATCCATTCTCCAGAGGATTTTTACGTGGCGGGACGCCACGCCGGTGTCCTCTCCGTCACAGGCTCTTTGCTGGCGACCATTTTAGGCAGTTCGGCCATTTTGGGAAGCATTGACGTGGCCTATGCCAAAGGATGGGCGGGAGCCTGGTTCATGCTGTGCGCCGCCATCGGGCTACTGGCGTTGCTGCCCTTTGTGGGACAATTGTCAGCCTTTCGCGGCTACAATCTGCCGACGCTGCTGGGCGGATTCTACGGCCCCGTCGCCCAAAAGCTGTCAGCGGGAGTCATCGCCATGGCCTGGCTGGGGGTTGTTGGTGCGCAAATCATTGGAGCGGCGAAGATAACAACATCCGTCTTCGGACTCTCCTATGGCTGGGCGACGGTGGCCATCGGGCTGACGGTCACCGCCTACACGGCGGCGGGAGGACAACTCTCCATCCTCCGCACTGACCTTGTCCAGACCCTGTTGATCTTCGCGGGACTGCTGCTGATTTTCGTTGTCCTGCTCTTCCGTTCGCCGTCCGTTGAAGGGCAGCCATTGCTGTCATCATCCTTCACATGGGTTGATTTGGTGGTCATGCTGTTCGCCTATTCCAGCACCTATCTGGTGGGGCCAGACATTTACTCGCGTCTCTTCTGCGCCCGTGACACGGCCACGGCCCGAAAAGCCATCGCGGCAACCGCCGCCGTGCTCATTCCCACCGCATTTCTGCTGGCTTTCATTGGCATTTATGGTTCCAGGGGTTATGTCCACGGCGGCGAATCCACCCTGTTCGCCATTGTCAAGGGCGAATTTCCACCAGCCGTGACGGTATTGCTGGCGGTGACGCTGCTCTCCGCCATTCTCTCTTCGGCAGATACCACGCTGTTCACCGCCGGCAGCCTGCTGTCGCAGTTTCTGCGGGACCGAATGGACTCGGCGGAAAGCGTGAGATTGACACGGTTTTGCACGGTGCTATTGGGCGTACTGTCCATGGTAACGGCGCTTTACTGCCAATCCATTCTGACGGCGCTGCTGTTTGCCTTGGGCATCTACGCAGGAGCATTTGTGGTGCCGGCGCTCTGGGGGATGTGTGGCCAGCGGAGCGACCGTCGATACGCCATCGCGGCCATGGTAGCGGGCGGAGCATTGGCCTTGAGCGGTAAGGCTTTGTCCCAGAGCATGTTAGGAAATGCACTCATGCTCTTGGCCTTTCCCGTCAATCTGGCTTTGCTGGCCATGGGAAGCCATCAACTCCGCCGCCAATCCGCCTCCTCCAGCAAATAAAAACAGAAAAGCCGGCCCACATGGAACCGGCTCTCCCAGAAGATTAAGCTATCGTTTTGCGATGGCTTACTTCTTGGCCTTGGCTTTGGCGGCGGCTTTGCATCCGCAGGCCTTGGCAGCGCAAACAGTGGCCTTCTCGTAGTCGGCAGCGCTCACGAACTTGGTCAGGCTGCGGCCATCAGCCGTCTTGGCTTTCAGCGCATAGCGGCCGTTTTCGTACTTGACCTTGTCGACCACTTCCGCTTCGACTTTCTGGCGCAGTTTCACATCGTAGAACGTGTCTTTCATGATGCACTTCCTTTTGTTTTATTTCTGAGGACAGCCCGACACACGGCGCATCTACACGACTCTCCTCTTTAATTTTGCTTGCCGATCCATGTTCCTTTGACCCTCTGTCAACGGTGTTCACAGCGGCATACGTATACATTACATCAATGAAATAAAAAAATACAACTGACAAATCGAAAAAAAATGAAAAAAATGCAATTTTTTTGCAAATATTTTGATTTTATGCCCGTACTTATGAAAAAACGGGCATGTTGATGCAAGGTCTGGAGAGTTTTAGGGTTGACATTCCCGACGGCGTGGATATGTTTTACGTTGTGCATTGGGCAAATGTCGGCCAAAGTTTTATAATGAACGAAAAGGAAACACGGAGTATGTCTGTTTATTCCAGCAAACGGGTCCTGATCACAGGCGGCGCGGGATTTTTGGGTTCTCATCTGGCCGACCGGCTCATCGCCGCCGGCAATGACGTGCTTGTGGTGGACAATTTCTACACCGGCTCCAAGGACAACATCCGGCATCTGCTTGGCAATCCGCATTTTGAGCTGATGCGGCACGATGTCACCTTCCCCCTGTATGTGGAAGTGGACGAAATCTACAATCTGGCCTGCCCGGCCTCTCCCGTGCATTATCAGCGGGATCCGGTCCAGACCACCAAAACCAGCGTCCACGGCGCCATCAACATGCTGGGGCTTGCCAAACGCATCAAGGCGAAGATTCTGCAGGCGTCCACCAGCGAGGTCTATGGAGACCCGGATGTGCATCCCCAGCCGGAGTCCTATTGGGGCCGCGTCAACTGCAACGGCATCCGCTCCTGCTACGACGAGGGGAAACGCTGCGCGGAAACCCTTTTCTTCGACTATTGGAGACAGCATCGGACCCGCATCAAGGTCATCCGCATCTTCAACACCTACGGGCCGCGAATGGATCCCAACGATGGCCGCGTCGTCTCCAATTTCATCGTCCAAGCCCTTCAGAATCAAGATATTACCCTATATGGCGACGGCAGCCAGACCCGCTCCTTCTGCTATTGCGACGACCTGATCGAGGGGATGATCCGCATGATGGCCACGGAAGATGATTTCACGGGCCCCGTCAACATCGGCAATCCAGGGGAATTCACCATCCGGGAGCTAGCCGAAAAGGTCATTGAACTGACCAACTCCTCTTCAAAGATCATCTATCATCCTCTGCCGCAGGATGATCCGAAACAGCGCAAGCCGGACATCACGCTAGCCAAAGAGAAGTTGCAATGGTCACCCACCATCCCCTTGGAGGAAGGGCTCAAACGCACTATCGCCTATTTTGACCAATTGCTGAAACGGCATTAGCCCCTTTCCCGCAACAACCCGACACCATAATACCTAACTAACTGATGATTAGTTAGTTATACACATATCACAGGAATTCATCATGAGTCAGACCACCCCTCCTGTTCGGGACACTTTCACCGCGGACGATTTCGTCTCCAAGCGGCCCGACGGCCGTTTCACATGCAGTGTCGGCTATTTCATGAACTACCTGCGGCGGATGAAGCCCCAGCTGGGACTGGAGACCGTCGCCTCGGCGGCGGAGTTTCCCACGTGGAAGGCCGCCATCCGTGAGAAATTGCGGTCACATCTGCGGATTGGAACCGAGTTCAAGGCGGAATTCGTGCTGCTTTCCACGGAACGGCGAGACGGTTATCGGCTTTGCCGCTATGAGTTCTATCCGGATGAGCTGTTGGCAGTTGGCTTCATCATGCTGATTCCCGACGACGTCTACGAGATGAAGCGGAAAGCTCCTGCCGTCATCTGCACTCCCGGCCACGGCGGCAGCCGCCATGCCCTTGCGGGGGAGCCGGAAGTGGGCAGCTTCCCCAACCGCTATCCCCTCCGCAATCGGCAGGCGTGGTATTATGTCCACGCGGGCATGATCGCCATCGCCATTGAGAACCCCGCCATGGCGGAAAACTGCGAGCCCGGGCTCCATTGGGGCTGCGTGACGGAATACTGCTACGGACTCATCGATTTGACCGGCCGCACTTATCACGGCATCCAAGTGGAGCACACGTTGATGATGCTTGAGTTCCTCAAGAGCAATCCCATGGTGGACGCCAGCCGGCTGGCCCTCTCCGGCCTCTCGTGGGGCACGGGCAACGTGCTGTATTCCTCTCTCTTGAGCGATGATGTGGCGGCGGCGGTGTACAACGACTTCATCTCCTCTTGGGCAAAGCGGGTCATGGTGGTGACGGAAGTCCGCGCCGCCCGCATGTGGCGCCGCAGCGACGAGCCCGGAAGCCAGATTTGGTACGACGACGAGCCGGATCTGATGGCCGCCCTCGCCCCCCTGCCCGTCATCTACACCGAAGGCGGTCCCATGGTGGACGCCATTGACAAGATTCGGCGGGGCTATGAGCTGGCCGGCTGTCCGAAGAACCTAACTGTCTGCTATTACCGCAAATACGCCTCGCCAGAGAGCCGTCTGCACGACCATGAGAACATTCATAAGCTCACAGGCCTGACCGACTTGCAGTATCTGGACTACTGCAATGTGGACGCCCGCGACCACAGCTTCCACCCCGAAGTCGCCCTGCCCTGGCTGAGCCGCCTCTTCTTCGGTCATGCGGACTTTTCGGCGGAGCTGCAGGCCGCCATTCAGGAATCCATCGCCGAAACACCCCACGAATACCACCCGTAACCCTTTGGATGAATCGACCTAACTCTCTTATATTCAAGAAGTTGACAAATTCCTAATTGCTCATTCCTAATTCCTAATTCCAATGGGGCCGCCATCGGAGGCGCCATGGGCGCCGGGGGAATCCGGAGCCAGATGGAAGTCGCCGTTTTCGGGATGCTCAAAATCCGGCCTGACGAAAACCGGGCGGGCGGCAATGGAATGGAGGTCTTTGCCGTTTTCGGTCTGCCAAGTGGCGAACTCGCTGAATTTCAACGCCATCTGCACGGGATAGAGGCGAATCAGCATGCCGTCGGGCTGCTCTTGGAACCACAGGTTGTAGTCGCAATCCATGACGGAGCGCAAGTCCGAATGATGGAGAATCAGAGCCTCCCGTGCATTGAAGAACACATTGTCGCGGATGACGAGATTTCGGGTGGGAGCCACCACCTGATAGGCCAGCAGATGGCAGGAGTGTTTGTCGGGCCGCTGCCAATGGGCCCAGCTCTGGCCGGCGTTGACGCAGGTGTTGCCGATGAACTGCACGTTCTCCGTGACGGCGCTCTCGGGGCTGCGCCAATATTCGTAATGCTGTTCGCAGTTATGCAGGAAATTATTGCGGTAGATTAGGTTACGTTGTGGTGAATGGGGTGTGTTGCCTTGGTTTGTGATGGCCACGTCGTAGACTTGCCAAATGTGGTTGTTCTCCACCAGACAGTCCTGAGAGCCGCACCAAAACTCCACGCCGTTGCCGTAGCGGGTGTTGTTATGAGTCCACAGCACGCTGCCGCCGATGTAGCAGATGTCGCAGTTGCGGATGGTGACACGTTGGGCGTTCCCGCCGCCGAAGCCATGGGCGCCGGAATAGCGGCACCACAGCCCGTCCACCACGACATCATGGGCACCGGAATGATTGACGCAATTTGCCTTCGGCGCCAGCTCCAAAGACGACCACGCGCCGCCGCCTGGGTTCCCCTTGTGGTGCATGAAGAGGATTCCGTGCTGAGTGTCGTGGAAATAATCCAGCTCCTCCTTGAGCTCCTCCACACTCCACCGTTTCCAGCCACAGGCCTTCCCGTGGTCGAAAATCACATTGCCCACATCGCTTAAAAGAGGTGCTATCCCATTGAATTCCACTTCCTTAAGACTAATGGGCTGGAATTCCACCACCGCGCCCTCCGGAAAGGTCTTCCCGAAGAAATTGTTTATGCGGATGGTGGTGCCGTCGGGACAAATGCCGTCGTGGTACAGGAAGCAGGCCATCTCCTGCCATTCCGTGGTCACCTGCGCCGTCCCGCCCATCTCCAGAGCGAAGCTCACCCATGGCGAACTGGTCTGCATAATGCGGAACCTGCTCATGGAAAAGGGTTTATCTGAACGGATGCGATAGGTGAACAGCATATGGACGTTGCCATTCTCCACCAATGGCCCCAAAAGCTGCACATTGGTCTCCCGATCCCCCTGCCGCTGGCAATGGAACGTGTAGACCTTTCCGTCGTCGCGGTCGACGCATTCATCGCGGACGACCGCCGGCTCCTCCACATACACATGCCAATTCGAATTGCGCAGGTCCTGATTGATGCCGTCCGTCTTGACCGTATAGGCCATGGATGTTTTCGTCCGCCACAAATCCTCTCCGGCTTCCTCCCATTTGGCGCTGTCATTGTAGTCCATCGACGGCTGGATGGCGGGCTTGTGTCCCGTGCCATAGGATGAATAGGTCACCGGCCGGCCCGGCTCCCCCGAATGCAGCCGCAAGGTTCCTCCGCGAAAAATCTGCCCCCGATGGAACTGCACTCGGTCCCCCGGCTGCAATGACTGCAAATTGACCATCGCAATGCTCTTCCACGCCTGCTCCGGATGGGTTCCCGACGCCTGGTCATTGCCGTTCTCCGCATCCACATAATAGGTCGTCGCGGAGGCGATGGCCGCCGCCAGCAGTCCTATGGAGGCGATGGCGCCTGTCACGGTCTTCATCATGTTCATGTCCTTTCTTCTCTTATACCATATATAATATATATAACAGGAAGCCTCATCGGCGCAGCACGGCCCGTTTGAGGATAGCCAGCCGCACCAGACCCATTCGAAGGGCGTTGGAGAGGCGGAGCAGGATTAATGCGATTATGTTATGTCGTTCATAATACGTGAAATACAGATTTCCCCCCGTGAGCATGTTTCGCACCAGCAACAGGTTGGGAGCATTTTGGGATAGGGTGGCGCCCACCCAATGGCGAATGCGCACGGCCGACTCGAAATAGAAGCGTTTGCCGATGGCCTCCATGCGTCGGCTCATGATTTCCTCCTCCCAGAAGAGGAAGGTCCGTTCGTCGAACATGCCAGCGGCCATGAAATCGGCGGTGCGGGCCATCATGAAGCAGCCAGAGACAATGCTGCAGGGGCCAGACTCCCGCGGGCGGGACGGCTCTCCCAGCAAGGCATTGGCCCGCGTTCGCCCCAACAGCGGTTCTAAGATGTTGTTGGCCATGATTTTCCAGATGGAGGGGTGGCGGTACAGCGGCCCCTGAAAATTCCCCTGCAAATCCACGACATCCGGCCCAATCATGCCGATGGAGGGATTTTCATCCATGGTCCGCGACAGTGTCTCAATGACCTTGGGAGAGAGGAAGGAGATGTCGTCGTTGCTGAAAAGCAGTCGGTCGACGTGCGGAAAATGGCGAAGGAGATAACGGACGCCCACGTTGTTTCCTCTGGCGTAGCCCAAATTCTCCGCCACGGAAAGCACCGCCAGATTGCCCACAGGAGGCTGTTCGGGGTCGCAGACGGCCACGCCCAGCTCCTTCGCAATCCGCTGGGCGTTCTCCAACGGACTGCCCACGTCCACCACCACGATTTTGCAGGGCATGGCGCAGGCGGCCAAATCGTTGCGCACATATGGCCCGATCCGATCAAGGGAACGGTAGACCACAATGACGATGCCCACACAGGGCGATGACGATGATGACGCGTTCATGCGAAACTCAACGGCCAGTCCCCAAGGACGAGCCATGGAATATTTGTAACATATTTATAATCAATGAGATACATATTCTGTATCGGTTTTGAGACGGTTGAACTTGCCGAGGAGACAAATGGGACACCGCATTGAAAAAAGGGCCTATCTCTCTCCACTACAAGTACATCCAATATGGCTAATTCATGAAATCAAAGGTCAGCTGTTGAGGGGCGTTTGTTTTCATGTCGCCCTTCTTCGGTTTGCTCGGGGTGTCGGAATCCTGCCGCTTCTCTGGCTCTGACGTCGCGGTGGAAGTCTCTCCAGTGGAGGAGGTTGAAGATGTCTCATGCCAACGGGCGGCGCTTTCCTCCGTCAGCTCTTCCACAATGCCGTCTCTGGCGAAGGCCCGCAGCATCCGCAGAAAGATGCGGTTCCGCGCCTTGCCGCAGAGATGCTCTCCGTCGCCGACGACGATCATCTCCCGTCGGCTCCGCGTATGGGTCACGTTCACGCGGCTGGGGTCATCCACAAAGCCGATGCCTTTGCCGCCGGAGCGGACATAGGAGATGATGACCACGTCGCTTTCGCCGCCTTGAAAACTATCCACCGTGGAGATGCGGTCATGAAGGAAATTCTGCCACGTCTCCTCTGGGACGGTTTCCGGCCGCTGCTCCAGAAGCAGCCGGCGGATCAGAGCCGCCTGGCCCCGATAGGGCGTAATGACCGTGATTTCCCCCAACGCGTAGCGGGGAAGGCAGTCCATGACCCAACTGGCGCAGATGGCCGCCTCCAGCGGGTTCTCCAAAATGGGAGTCTGGCCAAGGAGCAGCCGTTCACGGCGCCACTCCAGCGGCAATTTGGACGTGCTGATGAAATGCAAGGTGGATTTGGGGAAGCGCTGCTCCCGCTGCCGATAGTCCAGCCGAAAATATTCTGCCGTCTCCGCCGTTTTCACCATGGCGTTGTAGAAGAGCATGGAGGAGAAGCGCATCAGCCGCGGGTTCTGGCAACGGTAACAGTTGCGTAGCATGAGGTAAGGCAATCCGCGCCAGTCATGGAGCCACGCTAGGAAACTGCCGCTGATGATGCTGCGTTGGGAAAGGGTGAGACAGCCGCAGCGGCTTTCCAGCTCCTTCCAGAGCACGGGGGGCACGGGAAAGGGAGGAAGCTGCTGAGGGTCGCCGAAAATCAGCGCTCGGCTCGCCAGACAAAGGCAGAGCATGGCCTCGCCGGAGCTGGTCATGCCGGCCTCGTCGAAGACAATGATGTCGAAGAGCCCGTTTTTGCGGATGTCCTCCGCCATCTCAAGGGAACGCAACAGCCCCATGTGGGTGCCCGCCCAGATTTCACAGGCCTGCTCCTCCCGCTTTTGGCGGAAGGCCGCCATGGCCTTGTCGTCTTCGTGCCAGCAGGCCTCCGCGATGTCCGTGTCCACGGCGTCCCGCGAGCTTCCCTGGCGGACGAGAGGCATGTCCAGCAGATGGCGGCAAAGGGCGTCGACGGCGGCGTTTGAGGGGGCGGTCAACAGGATGCGGCGGCCGGTGCCACGGCATTCGCGAAGGATTTCAGAAAGCAAGCGCGTTTTGCCGGTTCCGGGGGGCCCCTGAACCAAGACGGCGGGATTCTGTTCGTTCAGGCAGGCCTTCAAGGCCCTGCTCTGCCAGGCGTCCAGCCCCTTTTGCGGCGGACAGGGCACAAAAAGATACGGCAGAGGGGCGAAGCCAATCAGCCGACTGAACACGGAATGTTGTTGATAGTCACCACCTTGGAAGCCTTCCTCCATGGCCTGCAGGGACTTGGCGATGTATTCATGGGGCGTGCGCCGCGGCGCCGCGCACAGAAAATCGTCGAAGGGGAAGCGATGGGCGGGATCCTCCCATTTCAGCAATGCTATAAGTTCATCGCCATCAATGAGATGGATGACAAAGGTCCCTAGTTTCTGCCGCGGGTTGCCATGGCGGAACACCGTCAGTTGGCTGCCTTCGCGGAGGGTGCCCGTAGCATCCTTGGGCAGGGGCATCTTCACGGTCACCATCCCCGCCGCCTCATCTGAAGCCAAAACCTCCACGTTGCCGAAGGTCATGACGAACTTCTCCTCCAGCTCCTGAAGGATGCGATAGCTTTCCGCCAGCAGATGGATGTCCTGCCGCACCTGCCACGACGTCCGCTCCGAAATGGTGATGGGGGGCACTTCCGCCGCATCGTCTTGTGGCAAAGTGGCGAAAGGGGGCACCGTCGCTGTCAGGGGCAAGTTCAAGGTGAGCTGATTGCTGGTCTCGTCGTCCGCCATGTCCTCCAGAACCCGGTCCAGCAGCTGACGGCGGCGGCGCACCCCGCCCTTCAGAATCGCCTGAATCAGCCCCTTGTCGCAGAAATCCTCCTTCTGCAATTCCTCCAGCGCCTCCGCCAGCAGGGCGTTGCCTGTCTTTGACAAATCGAGGCCAGGGTATTTTGCATGAATGCGGGCCAGGGCCTCCGCCATGATCTCAACCCGTTCGCCATAGGTGCTGTCTGGAAGCGGAAGTGACTCTGCAGGAAGAACTTCAACATCAAGCCCCGCGGACGATGGCCGCAGCAGCACCCGCTGCACCGTCTCCGTCCCCTCCGCCACCAACGCCACGCAAAGCTCTGAGTCGTCCCACTCCACATGGGCGATGCGAGGTTCCTCCGATGCCGGCAGCAATGGTTTGCCATTGCGCTTCAGTCCCTTCGGCGGCACAGGAAACGGCTGCGGCTGGCAGCCATCCTCCCATAGAGAGAAGAACCGCTTGCTTTGGACCATCGCCGTGCTGCTTTCCCAATGCTTGCGGATCTCCGCCTCGTATGAGTCTAGTTTTGCAAGTTCCTGCATCCCTTATCCTTAAGTTCTAGCTAGCTCTAGAAGCCCTAGAAGCTCTAGACAAATTCCTAATTCCTAATTATCAACAGCTTCCAACTGTTTACAATGTTGCGAAAAACTCTCGGGGTCCTCTGCCTGATAATAGTCGCATTTTTCATGGGCAAGGTAGTATTCGGCAGTGACGACCACGGGCTGAAGGCCATCGGGAAGGCGGTCCACTCGCTGTTGCCATGCGAAGTCCGTCAAAGGCTTTTGGGGCGTCAGCGCCTGTTTCAGCTTTCGGAGCAAGGGGAAACTGGCCAGAACCCAACGGAGGCGCTGCGCAAAGCGGCGGTGGAGAGGCTTCCCATTCGGGGTCACTAAATACTTAAGTTTCTGCAGCAGAGTACCTTGTAGAATATCCACGCAAGCTTGGTAGCTTTGGATGTCCTCTTCCATGCCTTGAAGCTCCCACGTCTGGCGAGCCTCCAGAGCCTGCTCATGGGGGATTTTCCAACCTTGAGACCGCCTATGCTCCAGATCCGCCAGTCGTTGGCGCACACCGGCCATCTGCGCCTGATAGACTTTGATTTGGTATTGTTTCACGGCAAGGGCGGAATTTCGGCCCTGCCCCGTGAAGCTGTGTCCGTCCATGCGGTACTGCACGGTGCAGTCAGGAAGCTTGACGAGGGTTCCGCCCAAGAAGAAGACCCGCGTCAGCAGGGGGATGTCCTCCGTGCGGACCTCCGTGCCCAAAGGGGGAAAGTCGGCGAAGAGGGAGCGGTGCCAGCAGATGACGGCCCCCAGCCCCACCGGATAGTCAGGGGAGAAATAGCCATGGACCGTGCCGTCGCCGTCAATGAGCTGATAGTTGGTGCCGAAGGCCAATGCCTGCGGAAAGGCGGCGATGCCGTCGGCGATGACCCGACAACGGTTGGGGAGGGAAATGTCGTCCCCCGCCGCCATGAACAGCCAGTCCCCCGTGGACAAAGAGTAGGCCTTTTGAAAATTGGCCCCAATGCCCAGATTCACAGGGTTTTGATGCAGCACGATGCGAAAGGGGCCATGGTATGCCGCCGCGATTTCGCTGGCGATGGCGAAGGTGCGGTCGCGGGAGCCGTCATCGCAGACCACAATCTCCAAATTCGGAAAGTCTTGTGCCAGAGCCGCTTGCAGGGCGGCCGCAATGTACTGCTCCTGATTGTAGGTGATCATCAGGAAGGACATGCGGGGCATGGAGGACGTGGGGGACATGGAAACTGGAAATTAGAGATTAGGCATTTTCAGGGCCTTGTCAAATCCATGAAGGAGTCACAGGGCCATTCCAAGGACGCCGATGAGCAGGATGACGGCTTCCGCGACCGCCATGATGGCCCCGCAGGCCTGCGGTCCCGTGCCCAGCCGACTCTCCGGCCAGTACTTCTCCACGGCGATGGGCATGAGCCATGCCACGGCGGCGGAGAACAACGACAGCATGAACAGCGCCTGGCCTCCCCAGCCCAGCCGGGTCACGAAGCCACAGCCGACCACGCTGACGATGCAGGAGAGGATCCAATGGGCTCCGTGGGCGCAGCGCAAAAACGTTGATTTATTGCAAGTCACTGATACAGAGGAACTTAGAACAATTGCTGGCACCAGCCAGAACCAATTTCCGCGAAAACAGAGGAGGAAATAGGCCAAGGGCGCCAACGCAGTGGCCATGACGCAGGCCTCATTGCCTAAAGGCTTGGACACCGCCATCTTCCGAAGGGCGCGGGCGGCGCCACCGCTCTCCAGCGGACCGCAAATCCAAAAGCGGAGAAGCCATGCCGCACCAACCCCGAACACGGCTCCCACAAAGGGGTCCCGCGTGAACCATATCAGCAGCTTGGCGACGCCGGCGCACGCCAGCGCCATGACTGTCCGAATGGCCACGAACCACAGTCCGTCGGGGCCGCTCTGCTCCGATTTGGAGGCAGCGGCGGGAAGGCACCCGCCATCGAGGCGCGTGGCCCAAACCAGTGTGCGCAAAAAGGCTTCCATTCGTTCCTCCTCCGCCTGAACCGCGTCAGGCCTGTGTGTTGGCTATGCGAGAAGCCCGACCTTTCTCATGGTCGCCAAAAGCGTCTCCTTGTGGGCCGCCGTCATTTCACACATCGGCAGACGATATTCCTCCGCAATCATGCCCATGGCCGCCATGGCCGCCTTGATGGGAATCGGATTGCTCTCAATGAACAGGTCGCGGAACAGCGGATAATAGCGGCGATGCAGCGCCTTCGCCCCCGCGAAATCCCCCTCCAACGCCAATTTCACCATGCGGCTCACCTCGCTGGGGATGATGTTGGAGGCCACGCTGACCACGCCTGAGGCACCCACGGACAGCATGGGCAGCGTCAGGCTGTCATCCCCCGAGAGCACGGCGATGTCACAGGCGTCTTTGATGGCGTTGACCCGCTCCACGCTGCCGGCGGCTTCCTTCACCGCCACCATGAGCGGATGGGGGGCCAGCCGCGCAATCACATCCACGGGAATCTCCTTGCCGGTGCGGCCAGGCACGTTGTAGAGGACAACGGGCAGGCCGGAACTCTCCGCCACCTCCATGAAATGGCGGTACATGCCCTCTGGCGTGGGCTTGTTGTAGTAGGGGGTCACCTGCAGCGTGGCGTCGACTCCCGCCTTCGCCGCGTTGATGCTCAGCTTCTTCGCCTCCTCCGTCGAGTTTCCGCCCGTGCCCGCGATGACTTGACAGCGGCCATGGACCTTCTCCACGACGAATTCGATGACCTGGTCATGCTCCTCAAAGTTGACGGTGGGGGACTCGCCAGTGGTGCCCACAGGGGAGACGCCGCTCACTCCATTGGCGATCTGCTCCTCCAGAAGCCGACCCATGGCCTCGTAGTCCACCTTCCCGTTCCGAAATGGCGTCACCAACGCCGTATAGCAACCGGAAACATTCATCGTGTCATCTCCTCATGGCGGGCATCCCGCATTCCAAATCCATTGTCCCGTTTCCCTGCAAAATCCCCTGTCATCCTGTCCCCTCTTAACTATAACTCCCCTTTTCCAATTCTCAATTCGCCAAAACGGTTCATGACCTTCTGTTTTGCAACAGACTATGACTCCGGCGGCGATGCTTCGGGCGTCTCCGGCGGCGACGTGGAGGCACGGCGCTTTCCGCCCATGAAGGGGTGGGGCGCGGGAACGATGTCCGTCACCACGGCCTCGCCGTCCCCTGCCTTCCAGACCACTTCGTGGCCGGAGAGGAAGACGCCGTAGACGCGGCCCAGCTCCCGCTGATAGGCGGGACGTGGGTCAGACGCCACCACTTGCCGCGCCAGCTCTCTGAAATCCGCCAAACCCCGCTTCTCCAGAGCCGCCGCCTTTCGCTCCGCCTCTTCCGTGAAGCGGACGCGGAGGGCATCCGCCTTCGGCGCTTCTGGCGCAAAGCCGCCGATGGCATCCGGAACACTATCTGTATAAGGAAGATAAGGCTTGATGTCCAGCACGGGCGTTCCGTCCACCACATCCAGTCCCTCCACCTTCAGGACAATTTTTCCATGGCCACCGATGTCGATGCCCGTGAGTTTCAGCACCGAAAGGCCGATGGGGCAGGGGCGAAAAGGGGAGCGGGATGCGAAGACGCCGATGCGGCGGTCCCCTCCCAACCGCGGCGGACGCACGGTGGCCTTCCAACCGTCCCGAAGGGCCTCATGGAAGACGAAAAGCACCCAAATGTGGGAGAAATCCTCCAAACCGCGGATGGCATTGGGCTGATTGAAGGGCGGCAGCAGCCGAATGCCCCCTCTGGCCTCCCGAATCAGGCCCGGCTGGCGTGGAATGCCAAACTTCGCCTTGAAGCAGCTTTCCACAACTGCCACGGGCTGAAAGGAATAGGATGAAAGAGCCGGTTCGTTCACTGGCTCCCTCCCGCCGCAAAGCGCTTTTTCCAAATGGCGGCCACGGTCGTCATGGTCGGCGGCACCGGCCAGTTGGGAGCCACCTCGTGAAGCGGTTCCATCACAAAGCGGCGCAACAACATCCGCGGATGGGGAATCACCAGATTCGGCAAATCCACCATTTGGGTTCCGAACAGAAGAATGTCCAAATCCAACGGACGGCTTTCATGGCTGGAATGCCGCGCGGGGCGGCCAAACGCCCGCTCCGTCTCTTGACAGAGGGCCAGCAGCGCCTCCGGCGACCCGTTCCAACGGCCCGTCAGGGCGCTGTTCAAGAAGTCCGGCGTTCCGGGGACGCAGTCCACAGGAGCGGTGCGGTAGCAGGGAGCCATTCGGATGGCTCCCAGCCCTTTAGCGGCCAGACGATCCACGCAGGAGGCAAAAACCTCCTCCGTCCTGCCCAGGTTTCCCCCAAGGGCAAGGGCAATGTCCACGCCAGAGGTCTCGCCGTCCATGGTCATGACAGAAGAGCTTCCGGCTCAGCCCTTTGGAGAAGCCGCAACATCGGCCTTGTCATTGAAGTCCGCGATCTCGATGTTGATCTCCTTAATCTGGCCGGTGATGCCCAACTGGGTCTCCAGACTTTGGAAAATCTTCTCCCGCAATTGACTACGGGCTTCGGACAAATTGCAGTCCGGCTGAGCCAGCAACTGGATGTCCAAAGCCTTTCCGTCATGGCTCTGCATGATCGCCACCGATTTCAGCTCCAATGTGGGGAAATGGACCACAATGCGCTGAACGAAGGTCTTGATGGCCGCCGTGGAGACCGAGAAGGTGCCCACGGTGTCATCCACCACGGTGATGGCAGGCGCAGAGGCGCGAGGGCCCGAAAACAGACGCATGGCGCACCAAATCAGAATCGCCACCACGACGCCCGCGATGGCCCCATAGCCGAACGCGGGAGTCCGCAGACAGGCGCCCCATGAGCATTCCGCCAAAACAGACATATTCATGGTCTAACTCCTTTGCGTTCAGGGGTTTATTTGGAAGCTCCGGCCTCTTCGTCTTCCGCGATGTCCACCGTCTCCGTCTCGGGGGCGGCTTCTTCGTTGACTTCCTCCAGGGCAAGCACATTGATGTTGACTTTAGCCACTTTGTAGTGGGTCATGGTCTCCACCTTCTCCTTCACCACCCGCTGGATCTCCTGCGCCACTTCGGGGATGCAGACGCCAAAGCGGAAGATCAGAGACAGGGTGATGACGGCGCCGTCCAGCGGCTCTTCGCCCTCGTCTGCCTTGATTTTGATGATGATGTTGCGCTCCGAATTGCGCTTGCTCAAAATGTCCGCCAAGCTGTCCACCAGACCCTGATTCGGGAAGCGGATGACGCCGTCTACGCTCAACGCATATTTTCGCACGATGGCGGAGATGACGCTGTCCGTGGTCTGGATGTTGCCCTGGACCTCCTGGTCAGGAGACGTGATGTCCACGATGTTGAGTTCCGTGCGCGGGGCAGTCTTTTCGTTTGCCATGGTCATTTCTCCTCTGCTGTTGTTTGGATCGTTCCGGTGGCCTCATCCGACCACTCGGACGGAACAAAGTGTCCCTTACCTCTAAAACTTAATCGCTTAATCCCCCAAAAGCAAGTCCGCACCCTTAAGAAAAGCGTTATTCTGTAAAAGTGTTGGGCATTGCCTCGGCGTTTGACATGCGTTGCTCTCCGCTTTTTTGCCTTTCGCGTCCCATGGAGTTGCATTTTACTCTATACCATATATCATATAGGCGATTTCACAAATGACGACCTTCCCCTTTGCGACAATTGCCACCGAAAATGTCTCCAAACACTCCAACCCCATCCGACTGTGCCACGCCGCCGTCAACGGTCTGGCCAGGTTGGACGGCACCCCCTTACAAATGGCGCAAGTCCTTGATGGCGTTTGGGTTGATGATGGCGTACTGCGGTCTGCAGTGGATTGGGTTCCACAAAATCCAGCTTTGTCCGTTCCGCTTTGTCACAGGCCATCCCTGCCCCGGCTGCGGCTTGACCCATGCCGCCCTTTGGCTGGCCAGAGGGGACATCGCGGAGAGCCTTCGCGCCCATGCGCTCCTGCTGCCCACGCTTTTCACCCTTATATTTGCATCTAACATATTGCACATCAATAGATTACAACATTTCTTCCGCCATCCGGCCTGGATGGGTGGACTGGCGGCGGCATTTGTGGTATATTATTTGTTTCGAATGGCTTTCCTGTTTCCAGGGGAGCCTCCCATGCATGTGGACTCCGCCAATTTGATGGAACTCGTCCATGATATTCCGTTTATGTTCAAATAACGACAAAAGAGGTGGATGATGAGAGAGAAAGTGTTGTTGCTCAGTGGAATGGCGATGTTGATGCTGTCCGTGTCATGCCAAAGCCCCGCCCCTGTAAAGTATGCGGAAGTGACTGGAAATCAGGATGTTCGGTATACCGCTGAGGAATGGGCGGCCATGCGGGACAAGACCCTGGCCGACTACCATATCATCATCGATGACGACGGCTGCGACATGACGGAGTTCCCCAAGGACCTGGAGCTGACCCGTGAAAACATCTACAAGCAAATGTTGGACGCGGTGAAGGGCACCGAAGTGGACACGGTCAGCTTCTGCCCCTTCTCCGTGGGTCATCGGCTGGCCACCCGCAGTCTGGTCACCGACGTGCATGTGGAGCGGGCCGCTTTGGATCGCGACCGCAACGTGACGCCTGAACTGCTCGCGTTGGGAACGGACACCATGCAGGTGGCCGTGGAGTTCTGCCGCCAGAACAAGGTCAAGGTGTTGGCGAATTTCCGCGTCAACGACGTCCATGACGCATGGTACAAGCACTGGATGTACGGCATCAAGGTGGCCCATCCGGAGCAGCTGATTGGGACGGAGGAGAACAAGCCCCTGTTCGGCTCGTGGACGGCCTTCAACTTCGCGCTGCCGGAGGTCCGCCAGCGGGCCTTCGCCATCTGCAAGGAGCTGCTCAGCCACTACGATGTGGACGGGTTGGAAATGGACTTCTATCGCTTCCCTGTCTTCTTCAAAAGCGTGGCGTGGGGCGGCTCCGCCTCGGCGGAGGAAGTGGAGGCCATGACTCAGCTCATGCGGGATGTGCGGGCGGAGGCGGACCGCATCGGCAAAATCCGCGGCCGCTATCTGGTGGTGGCCACCCGCGTGCCGGACTCCGCGCCCGTGGCCAAGGACGCGGGACTGGACATCGACACCTGGATGCGCGAGAAGCTCATTGACATCTTCATCGCCGGCGGCGACGGCGGCTATTACAATACCTATGAAGGCGCTGTGGCCTTGGGGCGGCGGCATGGCATCAAAGTCTTCCCCTCCATCGACACCAGCTGGATGGGCGGCGGCCGCAACAGCATCCCCGGCTACACGGCACAGGCGGCTGCGGCCCTGAACGCCGGCGCGGACGGGCTGTTCTACTTCAACATGTTCTATGCAAAACCATATATCAAATTGATGCACAGGAACTTAGATGATCTCCGCCTCATGGACAAGCAATATTACGGCTATTATCAGCGCAGCGGAAGCTTCACCGCCATCTCCGCCAAGACGCCGGAGCTGGACGAGCTGGGCAATCGGCGGGGCGACCGCCTCTACCTGCGGGAAGGCCAGCTGGCCGCCACCATGCAGATGGAGATTGGAGACGACTTCAGCCGACCGGAGGTTCTGGCCAAGAATCCCCAGCTGAAGCTTCGCGTGGAGACCAAGCTCAATGAAGACTACAAGGACTATCAGCTGAAGGCCGCCATCAACGGAACGCCCCTTCCCAAACCCGCCTTCGAAAAGGGCGTCTTCGTCTTCGACGTGGCTCCCGCCGTCCTCAAACCGGGGGCGAACTACTTTGAATTTGAGGGCATGGATCCCCTGAAGAAAATCGCCCCATGGATGATTTTGAAGGGGGACGTCATTCTGCGGGGCGGCAACCAGCCGCCGTGGCGGCGCCTCTGGACCGCTCACGACTTCGCCAACGCGGAGAAAATCGTGGACAACTCCTATCGGCTCATCGACTCCGGAACCGGAGAGACCGAATGCGAGAATCTGCTCTATCCCATTGTCCCGTTTGACCATGCGGTCACCTGCGAATTCGAGATGATAGGAGAGGGTTCCACCGCTCCGGAGGCCATCGCCTTCCGTATCGCCAACGGCGAATTCGTGGAGGTGCTCTGCTTCGGGCCGGACGCCATCTCCCTTAAATATCACGGGGGCGTCTTCCCCTTCAAGACCGACGACGCCTTCCACGCTTACCGCGTGGAGACCAAAGGCAATAACCTGAAGCTCTTCGCGGACGGCACTCTGCTGGCGGACGTGACCCTGCCCATGGCGGCGAGCAACCCCGCCTGCCATCTGAAGGGAACCCACTCCACTATTCCTAATATGAATGACTCCAGCGTGGCCATCGGCTCCTTCTCCGGACCCGGAACCGGCTCCTCCCGCTGGAAGAACATGACCCTGTCTCTCCCCTATGTCCAAATCCACGATGTGTCCCTCTCCCTCACCTTCCCGAAGCAATGACCATGAAGCACTATATTTGTAATTTGTTTGAAATCAGGAGATTAGCAATACCATTTGGCCTTTTGCTCCTGTCCATGAATCTGTCCGCGGCGGAATACCGCGTGCCGATGGAGGGAATCCGCCGTTACGACAACAGCCAAGATTGGTTTCTGACCCATGAGGACGCCTATCCCATGGCGGGGGAGGCGGCGGACAATTTGGCCGAATTCTCCTCCTCCGTGTGGTTCTGCATCGAGAAGCTGCCACATTTTTCGATGGAGAGACATCGTGACGTGGCCTGCATCTTCAGCCGCGGCTGGAGCCAGGAGCTCCGCCTGATGCCAGCCGGCAGCATGAGGAATCACTACTGCTGCACGGATGGAGAAACCTATACTCCTGTGGCCAAACGACTTCGAGTGGGCCACTGGACTCATGTGGTCGTCACGTTCTCTGTCGCCCAACAGAAGGTCATCTCCTATGTGGATGGCATAAAGCAGGGAGTCTATGAGGGGAAACTGTATCCCGTCCGCCCCTCTGCTGCCGGATGCAAACTGACCGTGGGCCAATCCGCCGAAAACTGGAACCCCTTTGACGGACAAGTGGCGGACATCCGTTGGTTCGACCATGCCCTCACGGAGCAGGAAGTTCAGCAGCTTTTCCAAAATCCGCTGCCTGAAGTGGCTGAAAAACTTGCACAAGATACTGTGTATCAACAACTTATAGAAATCTATCCCGTGGCGGCCCCCTTGGGGGACGGGATGATTCTGCCGATGACCACCTTCCCGAAGGGGACGCCGCAGGCCACGGAATGCCGCGTTACCTTGGCGGCGGGGGAGTATGAACCCGCCGCGCTGGCGCTCCATGCGCCGACAGAGGAGCTGGGCCACATTTGGATTAGCATCGCCGCCGATGACGCAGCCGGCACCCCACTGCCGGCGGAGTGGGTGAACCTCCGCTATGTTCAGTGTTGGTATCAGGCCGGCTCCGCATGGCAGAACATTGAAGCGTCCATGGACGTCTCCAAACTGGTTCCCGAGCTGCTTGTGAAGGACCCTAACCTGGTCACGGTGGATTTCTCCAACGCCAACCAGTCCGTCAAGCTTGGCGGCGAGACAGGACGGCTGGCCCGCGACATCCATGCCCGCAGCCAGGTCTCCGGCTCCCGCTGGGACCTGCATTATCCCGTCGACGACAACAACGACATCCGCGACGCGAAGACCCTCCAGCCCCTGCGCCTGCTCAACGGCATGACCCGCGAGCTCTTCATCACCGTCCATGCCCCGGAAGACGCCGCCCCCGGCCCATACACCGCCAACCTGGAGATTCGGGACAGCGGCATTCTTCTCCGCCGCCTCCCGCTGAACGTCACCGTGCTTCCCTTCCCGCTGGCGACGCCGCGGCGGGCCTACGACCTCGAAAAGCCCTTCATCCCCTCCCTCTATTATGTCAACGGCATGGACCCCAGTTGTCCGCCAGAGCTCAATCCCATGCACCGCTCCGAGCCGCAGATCGCCGCCGAACTGGCGAATCTGAAGGCCCATGGCATCGACAACCCCTTCAACTATCAGCTCCAGACCACCTTCCTCAATCTGGACCTCCTCCGCGTCATGCTGCGAATGCGGGCGGCCGCCGGCCTTTCCAACCGCCCCGCCTTCCTCCATGGCCCCGAAGGCAACATGAGCCGCGGCTTCGACCAGTCCGAAGAGGCCCTTGCTTTTGTGCGGCAGAAAGTCCGCGATATCATCGCCGTTGTCAAGGAGGAATGCGGCCATGACGAGGTCTATTTCTACGGCGTGGACGAAGCCTCGGCGGAGAAGGTCGCCCAGCAGCGGCCGCTGTGGGACGCCATCCATGAAGCCGGCGGCCGCATCATGACTTCCGACTGCTCCCCGCAACGTTTCGCCGCCGACATCGACGGCAAGGTCCTCGACCTGGTCATCATGGCATGGGTCTCTTCCGCCGAGCTGGCCGCGAAGCGTCATGCCACCGGCGGTCTCATCTTCAGCTACGGCAACCCGCAAGGCGGCGTGGAGAACCCCCTGACCTATCGCCGAAACTACGGCATCCAGCTGTGGAAACGCAACTATGACGGTTTCGCAACCTATTGCTATTACGAGGCTTTTGGCCATCCGTGGGACGATTTCGACAGCATGAGCTACCGCGACCACAATCTGGTCTATCCCACCGCCGACGGCATCATTGACACTCTCGCGTGGGAGGGCTTCCGCGAAGCCGTGGATGACATCCGCTACGCCTCCACCCTCGCCCTTGCCATCCGCGACAACCCCAACCACCCGCAGGCCGCCGCCGCCAAGGCCTTCCTTGACGGCATCACTGGCAAGGAGCCCGACCTGGACGCCCTCCGCCGCGACATTATCAGCTGGATCTTGAAATTGCGTTAAACGGGGTACATGGACAAATCGTTGACTGCTCTCCAGAGCATCCAGACCCTCTATTGATTTTATAAAATATTTATAACCAATGAGATAAAAATATGACTCTTCATTCCATGCAGGTTCCGCTTTTGGCCATGCTTCTTTCCACCGCGGTTTTTTGCGGCAGCCGCGCCGTCGCGGCGCCGCCCCGCTTTCCAGATGACACCGCCCTGCTCAATCCAATCTCATGGCAGTTTAACTCCTCCGGAGCCATGAACAGTTCCTACGACCCGGCGGAACAGGCCATCCGCTTTGATGTGACTTATGATGAAAAGGTGACCGACCGATGGGTTTACCCACGCTTTTTCATGCGTCCCCCTGTGACCCTCAGCGGTGCCACCGCCGTGACCTTTGAAGTCAAAGTCCTTCCAGATGAAGGATTTGCGGGTATCAGGACTGCCAATTTCATTTTGGACGGATTCAACCCCTATGAGCCAGGTCCTCCCGGAGCATGGAAAACTATCAGGATTTCCTTGGAAGGGAAGGACTTAGACAACTGTGAACGATTTGAGATCGGCATGAATCCCAATGCGGCGAAACATGCATTCCTCCTTCGCCGCATCCGCTTTGAGGGAACGCCACGAAAGCCATTGTTGCCTCCAGGCATCACCACGGAGGCACCGTCCGCCGTGTTCTTCGAACAGTCCGCTCCCGTCTTCACTTGCACAAGAACCTTGCCCAAACTGCATTACACGGTCGTGGACTGGCTGGGGGCGCCGTTGATGGAGGGTGATTGGCCCAATGAAGGAGACGCCCCGCTGACCCTCCCTGCCCTGCCCCCCGGCTACTACCTGCTGAAAACCACCAACGCCTCCGATGTCGTCTTGAAGGACTATTCCTTCACGGTCATTGTGGATCCCAAGCGGCGTCGGCCCGTGAAGGACCCCTTCTTCGCTGTGGATGCGGCGCTGAGCTGGGTCGCCTCCCCCGGTACCTTCCAGTGCCCATGGTACGATGGAGACTCCTACCGCCTTGTCATGGATTTGTGCCAATGGGCTGGAATAACCCATCTGAGGGAACGGATGTCGTGGTCAGGCGTGCAATCCCATCCGGACAATGCTCCATACTTCAGCCATTATCTGAAGAACGCCCAAGACTGCTATAAACGTAACATCTTGGTATCAGGCATGTTCCATGATTGTCCCCCATGGGCGGGCAAATCCCGAGGCTTTCCGGACAACCTCGCCGCCCTTTACCGCTTCTGCAAAACCGCCGGCGAGACCTTCGGCCCCTGCATGGAAGACTGGGAGTTCTGGAACGAACAGGACATTGGCATCATGCCCGCATGGGACTATGCCGCCGCCCTCAAAGCCGCCTATCTGGGCTTCAAGGCCGCCAATCCGGACATGGCCGTCACCATCGGCGCCTTCTGCGCTGGCGCCGCCAGCCCGTACTTGGAGGCCGTCTTCGACAACGCCGCCGCAAAATATTGCGATTTCCTCAACTACCACACCTACAGTCCGTTGCGTCATTACAACAGCCTACACGACCAGCTCCGAAAGACCATGGAGCGCATTGGTCGCAAGGACTGGCAGATCTGGATCACTGAATGCGGCACGGACATGGAAGGCAACGCCACGGAGGACAGCGTCCGCAAAGGCCTCATGGCCCATTCTACCGAGCAAGAGCGGATTTTGGCCGAATTCTATCCTAAATCCCAAATCGGCCATATGATGAACGGCGTCTATCGCAACTACTATTTCATCTTCGGCGCCTATAGCGAACGGGATGGAAAGAAGGACTGGGGCATCATCCGACGGGATGGTTCCGTAAAGCCCTCCTACGCCGCCATGTCCACCATGACCTACTATCTAGCCGGAGCTCGACTGGCCGGCGAACTTGCCGTCAACGACGCCGTCAAGGCATACCTTTTTGATCTGCCCGACGGTACGCAAACGCTTGTCTATTGGGCAGTTTCCAATTTGGACACCAGCAATGGCGGCGTCCAGAAGATCACCTCAGACAACGCCACAACCTTTACGCTGCCAATGTCGGACGGCGTCTACAACGGCTCCGATCTGGTGGGCACGCCCTTCCAGCTCAGCCCCCGCAACGGCACCGCCGAAATCAAAGCCACGCGATATCCTTCATATCTTGCTGGCATTAAAGGATTAACAGCAAGCAATCCACCTCGATATCCCATCGGACGCCCCCAGCCCTATGTCCCCACGGCAACCGAGGACCTCTCCGTCATCGTCACAGCAGATTTGAATTCTGATGACTTCGCCACCACCAACAGGAACTCCCTTGCGGAGCTGTTTGCAGAAAAAGGCCGTATTCAGCTGCACATCTGGAATTTAGCTGACACACCGAAGACGGGCCGGCTTCTGGTCAAAGGAGGAACGCTCCATGGTCTGCCGGAGACCCTGCAGCTGCCGCCCATGGGCGAAGTGGCCGTGGATGTTGAATTTCACCCTAACAATGACACAAATCCCTGGAGGACAAACATTAACATAATTGGCCAGTTCGCAGGGAAAGAAAGCACGCCTTTGATCATTCCCCTTCGTCTGACGGAACAGCTCCTTCATAACAGCGAAGTCAAAGAACTGGACATCCTGAAGCCCGATGCCTGGATACGAAACACCTCAGCGGACACCTATGTGGCCGAATACGACGAAGCCGAAAAGGCGCTGCGGTTCGACGTGAGCTGGGAGGACGAGAACAAGGACCGTTGGTTCTATCCGGAACACATCATTTTCTATCCGTTTGAAGACCTTGAAGATGTGGCGTTTATTGAGTTTGAGGTGAAAACGGCCCAGGACAAGGTGGAGAACGACCATGGCTATGCCTGTCTCATGCTATGCAAGATTGACGAGAAGGACGAATACCTTCCCTACACGTCGCCGACTGGACAATGGGAGAAGCGACGCGTCGAACTGGGACCGGAAGGACGGTTCCACATCTTCAAAATTCGACTTGGATGCAATCCCATCGGCATGCGGATGTCATTCTGGCTCCGCAATATCCGACTCATCAAACAGCCCAAGAGACATCAGGCGCCATAGCCTGTTCACGTCAAGGTCGACAAGGCCATGCCAAAGGAATCATGAGTTCAAGGAAATAATATGAGAATCCGCATCATCAACGGCCCGAACCTGAATCTGCTTGGAATTAGAGAACCAAATATTTACGGCAAACAGGACTATCCGGCTCTGGTCCACTTTATTGAGGAGGCCGCCTCCCGATTGGATATGGAGGTTCAAATCCTTCAATCCAACCATGAGGGCGTTTTGGTGGATTGGATTCAGGAATGCCTAAACGAATGGAACGGCATCGTCATCAATCCCGCCGCCTACACCCACACCAGTGTGGCGATTTTGGATGCCCTAAAAGCGGTGGCTCTGCCTACGGTGGAAGTTCATTTAAGCGACATCCGCCAGCGGGAGTCATTCCGTCAAATCTCCTATGCGGGACAGGCCTGCATAGCCACCTTCTGTGGACTGGGCTTCGAAGGCTACGCCAAAGCGTTGGAGTTCCTTCATAATCGACTATAGTTGACAAAAACCTATCCCCTTTTTAATCAGCCTTTTGTGACCTACAACCCTCTATCACCTCCACTTCACACTTCACTTTTTTGGGGTCGTTTGGCCATCGAGCCCAGGCGCATATTCATAGGTGCTTTCCGCGTTGCCAACTGCTCGAACTCTGTTCGCTAGCAGACGATTATGCAAATTGCAACCTCCAGGTACTTGCGGCTTTGCGTCAAACACCTCCCCTTACCCCCGCGACTGCGTCCCTTGTCCCACGTCCCATATTCTTAAACGACAATCCTATTTTGAAATGCACCCCAAAGCCCATTCACCGATGGGCTTTTTTATTTCCCTATCTAATGTATTAATAATTACTTATACAATTCTCCCCTGTCGCTTTGCCTCCTGTCTCCTCGCCTCCTTTTCCTTATAATTATATTTTACTATAGTGTATTATACTATATTATATTATAGTGTATTATAGTTTAGTTACATGCATAAAACAGAGGGAAGAGGAGGAAAAGCGGAAAATGCCTCAATCTCAAGAGTTTTTCAGGTTTCCTGAAGTCTGACGGCTTGACATTATAAAATTTGATATTAGTGTAGTATCATTTAGTGTTTGTTGTATATGTTGTCATAACCATGAATGGAGAGAGCGGAATTGTCGGGTTTTGTCATGTCTCTCAGGTTCCTCTCAAAACTACCACCTTTGGGTTTCACGACATCTTTTGCTTCAATTTGGGTCTCGGTTTTTGCTCTTCGTTTTTAACTATTTTGAATAATCATGGACAGCGGCTCGGCCAACATCCTATTTGATGCCCAGGTCAAACGGCTCGGGGAAGCACATTCTCTGATCCTTTACTGGTGCTCTTCCGCGGAGGGCCGCTCTCTGAAATACAATTTGACCAATTGCTTTGATGACTTGAAGTCCGCCGGCATCACCCGCACCAAGCAGACGGCCATTGCGGCGGTCGAGGCCCTTGCCACCCTTTGCTTTGTCGATTTGAAGGATGAGGGCAATCGGAAGAACATCTACATTACCCGTCATGGGGCCAAGGCGTTGGAGTATTTGGTTAAGAATTCCCTGTTCCACTCGAAACCCTCTTCATTTTTGGAGGACGTCTCATCATGACCATTGGTATTGGCGGAGCGGGCAGCAAAATCGCTGCCAAACTTGACAATCAGGCGATTCTGATCAATGTCTCGGAGACGGAGATGTCCAAGGTGGATGGCGGCTCTCGCCGTATTCTTCCCACCATGTTCGCCGCAAAGGGACAGTTGAGGGGTTCTCGCAAGAATCCTCAGATTGGTCTTGACGCCTATCATTCTGTGCAGCGGGAGCTTCAGGAGCTCATTCGCGGTAATTTTGTCTTCTGTTCCACAGGCGGCGGCACGGGAAATGGCATCACATCGGGCATTCTCAATGATTTGGCTTCGCAGGAAGATGTGTCCTTGACGGACAAGACCTGCTTTGGCATTATTCTTCCCTATGCCAAATTGGAGTCCAATGAGTTTGTGGACAACACCATCGCTTTCCTGACCGGTCCACTTTCGGATGCCATCGACAGCGGCAACACCGGCAACATCTTCCTTATCAACAACAAGAAGAAGTTTGTCGAGAAGATTTCCGAAGAGCATTATAATCAGATGATTGTGGATTCTCTCAATGTCTTCTTGAGCATTCCCGACAAGAATGACCGCCTTCCTCTTCTTGACGGCCACATTGACCACGAGGACTTCACGTCCTTCATGTCTAAGCCATATTTCAACTATTTCACCTATTTCAACTACAATCCGTCAGCGCCGTTCGAGAAGCAACTGGATGCCAATCTGAACGATCTTCTGCTGCCTCCTGACTCCGCCATTGAGGCGCTGTTCCTTGTTGAGGTCCCCAAGGGGGGTGACCCCACCATCTTCTATGACATCCTGCAATACTTCTCCACCAAAAATGTGGCTCCCATCTACAGTGTGGTGGAGAATCCTGAGGTCAATGCGCCTTTCGTGACGGTTTCTCTTCTTTATTCTCGGAAGCCGGCTGAGCTAGTGGATGACTTTAATCACATTAGCGAAGAACACGTTAAGGCGAAAGTCAATAAGACCCTCAACCAAAACGTTTCTTTGGTCAAGTTGAATGTCAATATGGAGGATGAAGCCAAACGGGCTGTCAAGCAGAAAGGAGACTCGGACGACATTCTTGCCACGCTCCGCCGCATTGGCAAGCTGTAAGTCGCCATTTTTAGCGTGAATCTTTTGGATTTTGTCTGAAATTTGTCTTTTTTTCATAATTTCATTTTTACCCTATTGTTTTTTGTGTGAAAGTTTCGTATAATTATATATACGTAGATTTTCATCTTTTTTATTTTTTATGAGTCCCACACGTTCCAGCATAGCTACAGGAGACATAGACGCGACAGTGGAAATGCCTGCGCCTCGCATGGAGAGGCGTCGTATTAAGTCACTGTCCTTCTGGGAGCAAGACCGCAAGGCACTTGCGCGCTATCCCTATGTCTGCCACGAAAAACTTGCGTTTGGAGCGGAAAGCGTCCTGTATCGGGCAACCTGCAATGGCCGTCTTTTCTGTGTAAAGGCGATTCGCAATGCTTTTGCGGGTTTTTTGGGAACGCCACCCACGAACAAGTATGAGGGCAAACTGAAGAACGTCAGCTACAAGACGAAGGTTCGCCATCTCAAGAACGAGTTCGCCATCTCCAAACACCTGTACAACGACGGAGATCTTCCCTTTGTCCATATCTATGACCTGCGTCGAATTAGTCGTTTCGGCATTGAAATCGGCTATGATCTGCTCATGGAGTTCTTTGAGGGCAAAGACTTGTCGGACAAGGACTTCCTGAAGCGCCGCACCATTGAGGACAAGATCAGCTATCTCTTCCAGGCCGTGCAGGCGCTGGATGTCATCCACAGCAAAAACATCATCCACATGGACATCAAGCCAGCTAACTTCATGCTGGCCAACGGTGGAGATGCGATTCGTCTGATCGACTTTGGCGTTTCTGTCCCGAAGCGGACTTTGGCCCAATCCATCACCGGGACCGGCGGTTATCTCTCTCCCGAGCAGATCTGCAAGGACGTGCTCAATGAATGCACGGACATCTTTGCCTTGGGAGTCACTTTCGGTGTCATCATGGGCAGCAAGCCCTTGAATCAGCCACAGGAACTGCTTCTTTCCCGTCAAGGTCGACAGGAGGCCAAATACATGTTGGAGCATTCCACCACGCCTGCCTTGTCAGACATCCCCGAACTGGCCAGCCTTCCCAAAATCGCCGATGTGCTTCGTCAATGCACCATTCCGCGGCGAGACAAGCGGATCAGCTCCTGCAGGGAACTCATGGCCCGATTGGCCAAGGCAGCCAATGAGTCCGGTTTCGAAATTCAAGAATTCTGATTCCCGAAATCCGGCCATTTCTTCTTTTAATCCACGGCAGGATTGATTTCACTTTTATTCCTTTTTATTCATAAGGAGCGCATATGGCCTTCGAATTGATTCCAAATGGTTCTGTGACAACGCCTTCCGGCTTTCAGGCATGTGGTATCCAAGCGGGTTTGAAACGCAGTGGCGCATTGGACATGGCATTGATTTACAGTCCACGGCCCTGCACTTCCGCCGGCGCCTTCACATCCAATCTCTTTGCCGCCGCGCCCGTGATGGTGGACCGCCGCATCATCGCCTCGGGAACACCTGTTCACGCGGTCATCATCAACAGCGGCAACGCCAACGCCTGCACGGGAGAACAGGGGCTAAAGGATGCGGAGGCCGTCGCCGCCCGAACGGCAACACGTCTCCAGCTGGCTCCAGAGCAGGTTTTGGTCTCCTCCACAGGACGAATCGGCGTTCCCATGCCCATGGACATCATTCTCAACGGGGTTGACAAGGCCGTGGACGCCCTTTCCGCCGACGGCGGTCCAGACGCCGCCCGCGCCATCATGACCACGGACACCGTCTGCAAGCACATCGCCGCGCAACTGGACATCGACGGCGTGACGGTGCGACTGGGCGGCATGACCAAAGGCGCCGGCATGATCTGCCCTCGTCTACGCATGGAGCCGCCGCAGGCCACCATGCTCTGCTATTTGACCACCGACGCCGTCATCGACGCCGATGCCCTGCGCTGCTGTCTGGACTTCTGCCTTGATCGTTCCTACAACCGCATCACGGTGGACGGAGACACCAGCACCAATGACACCGTCATCCTGCTGGCCAACGGCGCGGCGGGCAATGCCCCCATCCGAAAGGGAAGCCCTCAATGCCAAGCCATCGCAGAGGCGCTCTGCGGCATTTGCAGCCATCTCGCCAAAGAAATGGTGAAGGACGGAGAGGGCGTCTCCCGCTTTGTGGAAGTCAAGGTCACCGGCGCCGCCACGGATCAGGACGCCAGAATCTGCGCCGAATCGGTGGCCAAATCCCCTCTCTGCAAGACCGCCTGGTTCGGCGCCGACCCGAACTGGGGACGCATCCTCTGTGCCGCCGGCTACAGCGGCATTGCCTTTGACCCCGCGAACGTCAGTTTGGACATGATGGGCATCCCCGTGGTGCGCAACGGATTGGACGCCGGCGTGATGTCGGAGGAGGAACTCGCCAAAAAGGTGGCGGTTCCCGAAGTCTTCATCCACCTGGACTTGGGGGCAGGGCAGGGGAGCTTCACGGAATGGACCTGCGACTTCACCTATGACTATGTGAAGATCAACGCGGACTATCATACGTGAAAGTGAAGAAGCTATTGGTTATTGACTATTTACGAATAGCGGTCTTGGCTAGAGCTTCCATGGCCTCTGGAATTCACAGGAGCGTGAATAGATGAAATTGCATTGTGAACCGAAGCCCGTCTTGGCGGTCTGTCTGAATCCCGCTTGGCAGAAGATCTTGACTTTCAAGAAGATCCACTATGGCGAGGTGAATCGCGCCATGGCTTTGAGCACCTGCGGCGGCGGCAAGGGGGTCAATGTGGCGCGGGTCTTCCGGCTTCTCGGGCTTCCTGTTGCCGTCGCCGCCTTTGTAGGCGGCCATAACGGTCGCTGCCTTATGAAAGAATTCCTTGATTCGGGAGTTCAGCCGCTGACCGTTGAATTTGAAGGGGAAACCCGCTGCTGCTGCACCCTGATTAGCCAGGAGGACAACGCCGCCACCGAGCTCATTGAACCCTCCGCCACCATCCCGCCGACAGTCGTGCAGGCGTTGTTGGACAAGATCATCGCCGCCATGGACAGCTTTGGGGCGGTGACGCTGTCCGGAACCGTGTCTCCAGGCGTCCCGCCGGATTTCTACGCTCAAGTCGCCCGCTGCGCCCGCGCCGCCGGCGTTCCCGTGGTGCTGGACGCCGTCAAATCCATTGCTCCCACCTTGACCGAGGGAGTCCATGTGCTGAAGATCAACGCGGCGGAACTGCGTGAATTGACCGGTCTTGACAACATGAGGGCAGGGGGGGACAAGCTGTTGGCAACCTATGAACACCTCCATTGCGTGGCCGTCACGGACGGACCACGGCCCGCCGGCCTTTTCACCCGTGGCATGGCCAAACGCATCATCCTTCCGCCACTGACTTCCCTTGTCAGCGCCATTGGGGGAGGGGACTGCGCCACCGCCATCATGGCGCGGCGACTGGCCGAAGAGCCAAATTCCCAAAACCTGCCCCAGTTCTTCGCGGAGGCCCTGGCCTGCGCATCCGCCTCTTGTCTCACCGCAACGCCTTCTGTTTTCGAACCTACTTTGGCCCAAGAACTTATGAATAAAGCTATCATAGAGGACCTCTAAGGCGGATTTTGGGTTGCAATTCGTAATAAGCTATTTATCAACATATTGGCTATAAGAGCAACCCATGGAGAAGGCATGAAACATATTCTGACGATTTGGTGTCTCTTCACCGTGGCTCTGGCCGCGCAGACCTACAAAATCATCGGGCCGCAAAACCCGAAACCCTACGAGAGCACGGCTTTAGAGGAATTGCACGAATATCTGGCAAAACGCGTCAACGGCGATTTGACCGTCGGAGACAGAAAGGATATCACGTTCCATGTAGGGGACACCGCCTTGGCGGCCGAGCACGGACTGACCTCCACGGCGCTTCCCGACGAGAAGTGGATTATCAAAGCCTTTGACGGCGATGTGCTCCTCAATGGCGGCGGAACCCGCGGCGCCCTATACGCTGTATACCACTTTCTTGAAGATTGCTGTGACATCCATTGGTGGAACGAGTTTGAGGAGTACGTGCCGCCTGCCTCTCCTCTTGCCCTGCCTGCCCTTGACATGGAGGGACGGCCGTTCTTCATGCATCGAGAGATCTATCGCACAGGCACGGGGGCCAACGGACCCGCGACGCTTGCGCGCAACAGACTGAACTCCAACATATCCAGCGGAATCCCCCTGCAGTTCGGCGGCTCCATCGACTTCGGCGCCCTTAAGCCGCATCACACCTTCTTCACCTATATCCCCCGTGACCAATACGGCAAGGAGCATCCCGAATATTTCATGATGGACAAAGACGGGAAGCGGGTTTGGGACAACCCCCGAACCCAACTTTGCCTCTCCAATCGCGAGGTTCAGAGCATTGTCATGGAGAAGATGATCGCGTTCGCCAAGGCCGACCAAGCAAAGGCTAAATCTATAAACTATTGTCCTCCAATGATTTATGATTTCTCGCAGGATGACAACGAGGAATACTGCCATTGTCCTGAATGCACGGCGTTCAGCGATGCGCACGGCCGTTCGGGGCTTTTGGTGCATTTTCTCACGCCAATCTGCGAACGACTTGCAGCGGAGTTTCCGCAACTGTTCGTAAGCACTCTCGCTTACGAATACACAGAGGATGCTCCTATTGGCATCACCGTGCCTGACAACCTCATCATCAGGCTCTGCAACACGAAAAGCGACGCGACACGCTCCATTCATGATTCCCGCAATGCGTTCTTTCGCAAACAGCTCCAGTCATGGGGGCGTATGGCAAAGCGCCTCTTCGTGTGGAACTACGCCATCACCTACACAGGATTCACGGCTGAGCTTCCCCTTGCCAACGAACAGCATTTTGGCGACCTCCACAGGATCCTTGCCGAAAACCATGTCTCTGGCGTCTTCTGGGAGCATGAATACGAATACAAGGCGGACATGTGGGAGCTCAAATTCTTCCTCGAAAACAAGCTCATGGAAAATCCATATGCGGATGCCGAGGCGCTGACCGCCCTCTTCATGGACCGATACTACGGTCCCGCCGGTCCGTTCATTCAAAAGGCAAGGGAGACGATCGCCGCCGCGCAACGAAAAGAAAAGGCCCTCGGATTGACCCCGAAACTCAACAACTTCGATTTCCTCACGGATGACGATATCTCCCTCTGCCTCAATCTTTTCCAACAGGCGGAGGAAGCCGTCAAAGATGATGCAGACCGGGTGGCACGTGTGCATCGTGCGCAGCTTGGCATCGACCTTCTGATATGCTACCGCAGCCGCCCGGTACCCCATTATGGCGGAAATGACACGGAAACAGGCACTTCCGCAGCCGCCTCCGTGAAGCGCATTCAGCAGTCATGGCGACAATGGGTGCAGCACTACGATGACCGCCAGAATCTGACGCACGAGGTGGAAAGCGTCATCCAGCCGTTCGTCGGCGCCTTCACGCCCCCAACGGAACTCGCCAACCGTTCATTCTCTTATCTTTCCGCTGGAGCATATTCCAACTTCGACAGCAGGAATCTGCAGATGGTCGACGATGCGGAAGCCTCCACCGGCTCCGCCATGCGCATCCGCGTGGCCGGCAATGACATGTATTCATTGCCCTTGAAATTTGGAGCCTACGACCGATCCCTTCAGAAGGATCTGGCGACCGCAACCATTGAAAAGCCGCCAGAGAATAGGGGATACCATTTATTCCATCTAGGGAAGGTCAACGTCGCGGAGCGCACCGTCATCTGGATCAACCGCGCGTGGACCATTCAATGCGAGGTCATGCAGCCTATCCTCTGCAACCGGGTCTTTGACGTCTATCTCACCTTCAAGTTCGAGGGGCCAATGTTCAACAAAGACCAGCAAGGAGAGAACTACATCTATTCCGACGCCATCTATTTGGTCGAACAACCATAGCCGCCCGCGTGCTGTTCATGATGGACGGGATGCGGTTGCCGACAGAAAACACTATCGTAGACACCTTTTTGCAGGATGTGTAATTTCTTATTTTGTCAGTTGATAGACATGGACGGCGAAGGGCGCGAAGTCATCGTTGAGGTTTCCATCAGCGTCGATGGAGACCGTGCGATTCTCGAAGAGGACAGTCGCGCTTCTGAAGCCCTTGAGTGAAATCTGAGCCGTGATGGCCGCGTTTGCGGAATTCGCAGTCATGAGGATTTTGTCGCCGTCGTTGTCCTTGAGCAGGCAGTTGATGGACGGATACATCAGAGCGTCGACCTGCGGACCATCAATGACCTTTGCATTCGGCTGCAACTTGGCGCTGCGCGAAGTGATCGCCTGGGAGAGGGAGGACAGCTCCCGCGCGACGATGCAAATTTCGTTCCAGCGTTCAGGGGAGGATGTGACGCCCAAATTGGTCTTGTCATCGCCGCCATACGTATACCATGTAATGCCGTGGGCACCATGGATGATTGACAGATAGCTCATGGCGCGCAGTTCATCGAAGGACGGGAAGCGTTTCCATTGGCTGTATCCTTTGAAGTGCTGGATGATCGCCCAGATGCTTTTTACCGGCGAACCATTGATGAGGACAGAGTAATGGCAGGCCTTCATATCCCTGATGACGGCGGGGACTTCCACTGGCTGTGGCGTGGGGGAGGTCACGGGATAGATTTCGGGCATGAACGAATCGGTCGAATGGACATACGGGATGTAGCGGTTGGTACTGTAGGCGTTGAGGATGTCTGCCTGCGTCGTGAGGTGCGCGTTGTCGATGGCATGGCACCTCAGGTGGTTTCTGCGCACGACATCAGCGGGAACGTGGTCGGCGGTGTCGTCGCCGAGATACCATGCGAGGATGGCGGGGTGGTTGCGTTCACGGAGCATGCAGGTGACGAGATCGCCCGTGACGGGAATCCATACCTTGATGCCGTTGGCGGCGGCGCTGTCGAGGAATCTCTGACGACCAGTGCCGCCAGTGTCCTTGTAGGTGTGCGCGAAACTGAAGCCGTTGGCGCGGAGGTCCTTGAACGCCTTGTCGTAGGAATTGTCGTTGAAGGGCTTTTCGGACATGCCGTAGAGGCCAATCGGGAAGAACGGCTTGCCGTCGATGAGCACGAAACCATCGTCGCGCATGGTGACGACGTTCTTCTTGACGGATTCGCCAAAGAAGACATAGCGTTCATCCGCGAATGCGTTTCCGCAGAGGTCTTTCCCTGAAACCTCAAGCGTGTGGTTATGCGGGATGGAATTGTCGAACGCCGCTGGCTCGGGGCGCTCGCCGTCGACTTCCAGGCTTGCCAGGTCAAAGTGCTCTCCGACATGGATGTTCGGGATGTCGAAGCCGATGCTGACCTGCACGGCGAACGTTTCCGCAGGTGGCGTGAGCTTGCATTCATAGGTGACCCAGTCCGTGCAGGCGGGGCCGAATTCGATGACGGCGGCGGGCTTGCCGAAGGGCTTCAGCTCCTTGTCAAGCCAGATGATTTTGTTGCTGCTAGGCTCCTTTCCCTTGAGGTCCATCGTGTGACGGACGCGGATGCGGAAGGTGTATTCCTTTTGTGAATAGACAGGAATCGGCATGGAGGAGAAGCTGAACGCCGTGTCGCCTTCATTTTCACCTCGCAGTTCGACACGGACGGCGTTTGGCGTGTCTTCAAGGAGTGTGAATTTCAGAAGGTTCTGATAGTTCCCCTGCGTCCAGCGCAATGGGCTCATGCTGATGCCTAGCGGAGAGAACGGCTTGTCCTCCTGATAGCTAAGCACATTGCCGTTGCGCTTGAGTTTCGCGGTCACGTCCTCCTGGTCGAAGAAGCACTTGAAGGACGTCCAGTCGATGGGCGAGTCATCCTCGATGCGGAAGATAATCGGCTGTTCGGGGTGCTGGTTTGGGGATTCAGTCACCATGACGAGTTTCGGGGAGGAGAAATCGCCGTTCGTCCATGAATCGTGTGTGGTCTTGCCGATGGTGACGGATTTGAGGAGCGGCGTGCGCGTGCCGCTGGAGGTGAAGAACGCCTTGTAGCGGACCCACGGCTTTGAAGGAGCGACGACGGTTCCACTAGTGGCGTAGAACGTTCTGTCCGAACCATCCGGGCCGACGAAGCGGGACCATTCTCCAGGGATGCCGTCCTTGTTGTCGGCGAAGGCGAGCTGGAACTTGAGTGTGCCGTTGTCTTGCGTTTCCGCATTCCAGGAGAACGTCTGGCTTTGGCCGTCGGTCAGAATGGGCGATGAGACGAACGACCCATCGGGAACGCAGGGCATGGAGGCATCGCGGACGAACAAGGAGACCTTCGAGATGGCAAGCGTGTCATCGGGGTTGAAGTTCGGCCCGTCGGCACCAATAAACAAGACGGCAGTGTCGGCGCCTTCTGGAACGACGCTGTCGATAATCGTGTCGGTCCATTTGTCCTTTTTCGTCGGGAAAGCGTACGGGAAGGAGATGTCCAGTTCCTTCCCCTCCTTGTCATACCAGACGATGGAGTTCTTGTAGTTGGTGCCGTAGCCATGCGGGAAGGCCATGTTGATGGTTCCACGCGCGCGGATTTTGATGGTGAAGTCGGAGCCTGGGATGACTTTGAACGGTTTGGAGGCCAGTTCCCACGCATTGTCGCACTTGGCGCGTTTCAACGAGATGACGCAGGCGTTTTCTCCTTCAAACACCTCCGTCTTGAAAGTGAGGAGGTTTTCATAATTGGTGACAGTCCATTTGGCAAGCCCCTCGGTGAAGTCGTCGCTGATGGATTCCGCGCCCTGGCGGTCAAGATAGACGACGCCAGCTTTTGAAGCGTGGATGGCTTGGGACTCGAAGATTGGCGATGCAACGCCCATCAGAGAGATGGTACAGAAGAAGGCAAGCAAAGTGAGTTTCATTGTCTGATTCCACACAGTAATATTGATTGGAACTATCCCAATGAGTGGGACTATGCAGTCACTGGTATGACACAAAGCAGGGCAACGCCCGTTGCCCCATCCATTCTTTACAATATAATACCCCCACTATTTTTCCAATCAATATCTTTACTTTTTCTTGGCCAATCGTGCGTCCTTTTTTGGCACTGGAAAGCTGATATTCTAGACAATTCAAGACATTGCCGAGTGCCCGTGAATAATTGCAAGATGTTTTGTATTATATAGTTACGATATATCCACACATTGGGAAAAAACTGGACAAATGGTCAAGCATGAATTGTCGCGCCCCTCGCGGACCATCAGGCACCTGGCTTGCAATCTGAAATAGAATGGACATAGTATACTTTGGTCAAGTCATCACGCTTCACATGAAAAGGGAATGACTAATTTTAGGCTAACTTACTGATTTATAATTACTTATGCATCTTATCGCCACAGAAACCATCATTCAAGCATCTCCCTATCCATCAGGCATTTACCTATATACGCCAGCACTAGTCGAAGGCTTTGGCGGTCGCCTGGTGGCCGCCGTGGACTTTGGCGGCCCAGACACCTATCGGCTGGACGGACCTCGGTCGGATTTTGGCGACTACCCTTCCGGCAACCAAATCCGTGTCTTTCTTTCCGATGATCGGGGGAAAACCTGGCGGGATGTCCATGCACGACTGCCCATGATGCATGAAATCCTCTTCAAAGCAGGAAAATCCCTCTACATGATTGGCCATTCAGGCCGACTTCTCATCACCCGCAGCGATGACAATGGAGAAAGCTGGTCGGACCCCGCCATTCTATGCGCTCAACCCCGTTGGCATCAAAGCTGCGGAGCCGTGGACATTCATCATGGGAAGGTGACGCTAGTCTACGAAAAATGGCTACGGGAGAATCACGCCTGGCCAGGCGTTGGTCCCATTCTCATGCAGGCGAAGGAAGACGCCGATCTGACTCAGCGGGAGAACTGGCGCTTCTCCCCTCTCTTCGATCCGGATTCGATCATCGCCGCGGCCGCCCCATCCGGGATTCCCGCCTTGCCTATCGATTTCTGTCATGGAGCCTCCCCTGGCATCTTGGAAACGTCCACGCTGCGCATTCACGACCCATACCATCCGTGGTTCGACCCTTCCGACCGCACCGTCATCTTGCTCATGCGGGCAAACACTGGCTTCCATGACATTGGCGTCGTATTGAAAGGCGTGGAAAAGCCAAACGGATCTTTGGCCATCGAACGCATCACACCCTCTGGAGGCAATCCCCTATTCTATCTCCATATCCCTGGCGGACACTTGAAGTTCCACATTCAATATGATGCCGAAAGCCGTCTGTATTGGATGGTGCATTCCCAAATCACCGGCTGTATGCACGAACGCCGCCGACTGGCGCTCTCCTTCTCTCCCGACCTGATGCGATGGACCTTTGCGGGACTTGTGGCCGTGGGTCCTGCAGAAAACGCCGCCCGTCACTATGCCACGATGGCAATCTCAGGAGATGACTTGTTCATCTTGAGCCGTTCCGGAGACCAAAGGGCTAAGAATCCGCATGACAACAATTTGACGACTTTCCATCATATTCCGTCATTTCGGCGCCTGGCGGACTAGTCCGCAACGTGAACCCCAAAAATCCAAAGCCAAAATCACATGCAAATCCGGTGGTAGAATCACGGTTCACTGAAACAAAACGCATAAAAACGAATACATTTAATGAATAACGACAGGATGCCGAAAAAAGAGGCTAAATTGGCTGAAAATCACGTCCGCAAGAGCCAAAAATGACCCCTGATTTTTTGGAGAATGCCCTTTACGGGCCCCAGAGTGGCCTCTGACGCATTATGTGCCCAACCCTGTATATTAATACCTGCTTTGCACAATAGGGCCTTAAATGGCCACTTTTTTGATTTTGTCCATTATTGCAATTATTTCATTTTTTGCAATATTCAACAAACTCAAAAATCTGGCTGAACCCTATTTTTGGGGGTTGAAACCATTATTCGAATAAGTCCGCTTCAACAGCCGCGCAAATGGCATGATATACAGGCAGATGAAGCTCTTGAACCTGATAGGTTTCCGTGGCGGGAACTTTGATGCAGATGTCAGCGATGTCGGCCAACTTGCCTCCCTTGTCACCAGTCAGACCGATGATGTCCATCCCTTTGAGTTTGGCCACTTGGCAGGCCAAATGCACATTTCTCGCATTGCCGGATGTGGAGATGCCAAGCAATACATCTCCTTTATTGCCAATAGCATACAGTGTCTGTGCATAAACGAGGTCTTCACCTAGGTCATTGGCCACGGCCGTGGCCAAGGCAGACTGGCTATGCAAAGAGATGGCGGGAAGTCCAATCTGCAGCTTTGCCGCCAGCAAGGCGCCGTCTGGAACTTTTGTCTGCAGCATTTTCCTCTGATCTTCGGGAAGCGGCCTTTTTTTCAAGAACCCCTTGGCCAGTTCTCCGACAATGTGATCGGCGTCCGCACAACTGCCGCCATTTCCGCAAACAAAAAGTCGTTTTTGTTCTAAGAACCTATCTATCAATATATTACATACATTTTTAATATCCGTTTTACAAACTTCTAGAACCGGATATCGGCGAATAAGATCCATGATGATGAGATTATCTGAGTCAATCATTAACATTCTCCATGTTTTGCACTATATTATGGTTGTCTGTTTTCTATCTAGTATCGTTGTCAAGAGGGCATCTGTCAAATACCAATCCAATAAATTGTCTGATTTTCTGTTGATAATTTTCTGAAAACTTCCCTCAACAGGGTTGTCAACAGGCTTGCAACAGAGTTTTAATTATATTTAACTTATTTATCTTCAATATATTACATTGCTATAACATCTTTTTCAACATTTATATAATAAGGATATCATTTTAACCTTTTATCTTTTCTTATAGGAAGAACACCATGAAAATTACGGTTTCCAAAGAAGACCTTGCCAGTGCCATCCGCCGAGTGATGAGTGCCATCAGTGCACGTCCTATCATTCCTGTACTAAGCAACATCCACATTCAGGCGAAGGAAAATCGCCTTTATTTCAAGGCGACGGATCTGGAGATCAGCGTCCGCACCAGTGTGGCGGCCTTGGTGGAGGAGGAAGGGTCTACCACCTTGCCGGCCAGGAAGTTCCAGCAGATTGTCTCCGCCCTTCAGCCGGTGGACATCACGATACAGACGGACGAAGAGGATCGGAGCCGGATTGTGGGCGGCAAGGCGAATTTCCTTATCCATGGGCTATCCGCTAGCCAATATCCGACGGATGACGAGTTCACGGAGGACTGGTCATTGAAAATGGCTGCGAAGGATGTGGTGGGCAACATGGAGAAAGTCGCCTATGCGCGCAGCAGCGATGACACCCGCAAGCAGCTCAACGGCATCTTGTTCAGCATTCGTTCTGGAATCTTGACCATTGCGGCGACGGATGGTCGCCGGCTGGCCTTGGTGGAGCGGGTTCTAGAACAGGATTGCAAGACGGATGGGGACGTGATTCTGCCGAGCAAGACAGTCTCTGAGTTGATCAAGAACATGTCCGTGGAGGGGGAGATGACGATTCGTCTGTCACAGGCGAAGGTGATGTTCGAGACAGCGGACACGGCGATCACCACCAAACTGGTGGAGGGCACTTATCCGAATTTCCGTCAGGTCATTCCCAATGGCTTCAACTGCTCGGTCAAGATCCCTCGCGTCAAGTTCTCCGAGGCGCTGAATCGCGTGGCGACGGTGGTCAGCGAAAGCAATTCGGCGGTTCGGATGTCTTTGGAGAAGGACTCCCTGCTGATTTCCGCCCAGAGCCAGGAGTATGGAGAGGCCAGCGAGCCGGTAGACGTGCTGTTCGACGGCGAGCCCATGGTCATCGCCTTCAATCCGGATTTCTTCAATGATCCCCTTAAGTACTTGACCTGCGACCAGTTGGAGCTGAAGTACAACGACGAACTCAGCCCTGTGGAGCTGACTGGAGACGAAGGCTTCATCTACATCATCATGCCGATGCGCAATTGAAGGTGGACGGTGGTCAATCGCATCTGTCTCAGTCATTTCCGCAATTACACATCCTGCCGGATTGATTTCGAGCCAGGGATGAACGTCCTTTTGGGCGGCAATGGAGAGGGCAAGACCAATGTTCTGGAGGCGGTCTATTTCCTCTCCCTTCTGCGTTCCTTCCGCACCGGAAAGGTGGGAAATCTGAAACAGGCGGGATATTCGGAGTTTTGTCTGGAAGGTGTTGTCACAGAAGAAGATGCATTTCCAGTTTCTCTTGGAGTCTCCTATGGGCAGGAACGGCGGCTTGTCATCAATGGCAGTCCTGTGGACCGTTCCAGCGCCTTTGTCAACCAGTTTCTCTGTCTTACGTTGATTCCTCAGGATTTGGAGCTGATTCAAGGGCCGCCGTCCTTGAGACGCCGTTGCATGGACATTGCCATCAGCCAGTGGTCACGTTCCTATCTTCTTCATCTTCAATCCTTTCAGTTAGCGTTGAAGACTCGGAATATCATGCTGAAAGAGCCGGATCGCTATTCGGAATCGGCTTTTAAGGCCTATGACGAGCAACTGGTTCGAGAGGGCGCCGTGGTGGAGTGGATGCGCATGGATTTTGTTCGTCAGCTCAACGAAATTCTTTTCGTTAAGTCGGATCGGTTGCTGACGCGGGGAAGGAAACTCTCCGTCATCTATCAGTCCCGCTGTGGAACGAAGGGACGGGAGCCCTCCACGGTGGAAGAGCTTGCCGATTGGTATAGGGAGGAGCTGGAAGCCGGCAGGGCAGGGGATATTGCCCAGGCCGCGACCCGCTTCGGTCCTCACCGCTCCGAATTGCTGTGTCTGCTGAATGGATGCCTTCTTTCGGACTTTGGTTCGGAGGGGGAGTGCAGAATGGCCTCTCTTGCGCTGCGCTTCGCCTGTTTGGAAATCCTCTGCAGCCATGGACAGTCCGCCAAGGTCACGGTGTTGGTGGATGATGTGACCGGAGAACTTGACGAAGAGCATAAGCAATTGTTTTTCAAAGAGATAGCTATATCTCACCAAGTGATTTTCGCCTGTACGCAGATTCCCCGTGAACTGCGGGACACAGGACAAGTCCTTCATGTGAGTGGGGGTATGGTAACCCGATAGACGATAACGCAATACGGAGCCGCTGGCCATGATTTTCCTCTACAACCTCTTGTTTCCCCTGCTGTTTCTTCTATATATACCTTATTATATAGTTCATCTGTGCCGTCGGGGCGGCTTGACGGCGGACTATTGGCAGCGCTTCGGCATTTTCAGCGGCGAAATCAAGGCACGGCTGAAGGGGCTGAAAGAGCCGGTGTGGATTCATTCGGTCAGTGTCGGAGAGACGGTGGCGGCCATCACCTTCATCCATGCATGGCAGAAACGCTGGCCGAGTCAAGACATCGTTCTTTCCTGCAGCACCTCCACCGCCCATGCCATGGCGGAGAAGAAACTGCCGTCCAACGTGGTTCTCATCTACTGTCCCATTGACTTCTGGTGGGCCGTTCGTCATGCATTGAATTTGATTCGGCCTCGGGCGTTGGTGATTTTTGAAGTGGAAATCTGGCCTAATCTGATTCTGCAGGCGGCGAAGCGGGGAGCGAAGGTGTTTTTGGTCAACGGTCGCATGTCCGACTCCTCTTCCAGAGGCTATGCCAAATGGTCCTTTGTGTTCCGCCCCATCTTCCAGGCCTTCCAGGCCCTGTGCGTTCAGACTCAGGAGGATGCTTCCCGAATCGCCCGTGTCTTGGGGGACGACGCCAAAATCCATGTCTGCGGCACCATGAAATTCGATCAGGTTCCCGATGTGGACAACGCCGACAAGACGGCGGTTTTGGACGCCTGCTTTGGCTCCGGACCCCGTACTGTATTGACGGCAGGAAGCACCCATCCTGGCGAGGAGGAATTGGTCTGCGATGCTTATCTTACGTTAAAAAAGGAATTTACAGATTTGCGGCTGGTTTTGGTCCCCCGTCACTGCGAGCGGGCTGCCGAAGTAGAGAACCTGCTGAAGGAGAGAAACTTGAGCTGGAGACTGCTGAAGGCTCCGGAGGGAAGCCCCGCATCTGCCGCTCCTGTGGATGTGCTTCTTGTCAACACCACAGGCGAACTGATGAACTTCTATGGCGCATCGGACATTGCCTACGTGGGAAAGAGCCTTGCCGGTCAGACGGGCGGTCACAACATCATCGAGCCGGCCATTTTCGGAAAGGCGATTATCCATGGCAGCCATATGGAGAATTTCCGTGAAGTGGCCACCCTTTTCCGCAAGCATAATGCCACGGTGGAGGTGCCGGACGAGGCGTCCTTCCAGTCCGCACTTCGTCGGTTGTTGGAGGCCAAAGAGGAACGGGAGTCCATGGGACAGCGGGCGCGGGAAGTGGTGGACCGCTGCCGCGGCGCCATCGATCGGACCTTTGACAGAATCGGTCCCTTCATTGACAAATAACCTTATGCCCTTCAATGGGTTAACATGAATATGAACGTACCGCCTCCCATGCCAAATTCAGAGACTGCCTCCAATAATGGACAGCCATCCTCGCCACCGCCGATGCCTTCCATATCTGCCGGAGGGAATTCCATGCCGCCTGTTCCGCCGGATATGCCGTCAGTGCAATCGCCAGCGGCGTCAGCCGCCAAGGACAGGGCCAATGTGCCGCCCATGCCACCTGACATGCCATGGGATAATAAAACACAATATATTGATAATCAACAAGTTACAACTATAAATAATAAAAATGGGAAAAAGCTGGGAGTCCGTCTGAAATCCTGCCCAGGCTGCACCAATGCGTTGGTCTACAATCCGGAGAAGGGAACATTGCATTGTCCTGTGTGCGGCTATGAGGAGCCGGCTCTGGAGTTCGCCAATGATCAGGTGACGGAACAGGATCTCTTGGAGCGGCTGGAGACCATTTCCGAGGAGGACGAGGCTCCAGTTCACATCACCATGAACTGCGCCAACTGCGGCGGCAAGGTGGACTTCGATGAAAATGTGTGCGCCCAGCCATGTCCCTTCTGCAAGACTCCGCTAGTGGCTTCCGCCCTTAGCACACGGTTGCTGAAGCCTCAAGGGATGCTGCCCTTCGCCATCACCCAAAAGCAGGCGCTGGAGCGGATCCAAGCATGGTGGAGTAGCCGTTGGTTCATGCCCTCCAACACGTTGCGCACGTCTTGGCTGAAGAACATCCAGGGGATTCTGAAGCCCCATTGGACCTACGATTTCAAGACCAGCTGCCGCTACACGGGAGAGCGGGGCGACGACTATTACGAAACGGTAACACGCATGGTTCGAGTCAACGGCAAAACCCAGCGGCAGACGGAGCGTGTTCGGAAAACCCGCTGGCATTCGGTGTCCGGCCGTGTGAACAACGCGTTTGATGACCTGCTGGTTCCCGCCGGTGTGGAAAGTGCTCAGCAGGAAAGCCTTGGCCCTTGGCCTTTGGCCGACCTCTGCGACTATCATGAGGACATGGTGCGGGGTTTTCGTGAAGAATGCTACACGGTGGGCATCGCCAATGGCTTCCAAAACGCAAAGGAAAAGGCGAAGGAAACCATCCATGCCACCATCCGAAGGGACATCGGCGGAGACCATCAGCGCATCGGCACAACCAATATATCCTATTCGGAGTTAAGCTTCAAGCACATCCTGCTGCCTGTATGGCAATGCCTCTACCAGTACGGCGACAAACAGTATTCCATCATGCTCAACGGCAAGACCGGCGCCATCTCCGGCAACCGCCCCTACAGCGCATGGAAAATCTTCTTTTTGGTCCTTTTCATTGTCGCCGTCGTTGCGTTGCTTCTGTTTTTTCTTAATGCCCAATGAGATATGAAAGGAAACGTCCATGAGCGGTAACCTGTTCCCAAATCATCTTCCTGTCCAGCGGTTGACTCCAAAAGACGGCATGCATTATTTCTTCGGCTATTTTGACAAATCGCCGTGGGACTCCACAGGAAAGCGCCTTCTTGCCCACCGCGTGAATTTCATCAAGCGGCAAGTCCGCTTCGGCGATGTGGCGGAAGTGGGGGTTTTGGAGGACGGCGTTTTTACTCCCGTGGCTTCCACCCGCGCATGGTGTTGGCAGCAAGGCTCGATGCTCCAGTGGTTTAACGACAGTGAAATCATCTTCAACGACTTTGAGGAAGACCATTATGTGGCACGGATTCTGAACCTGTCCACGGGAAAGATTCGAACGATCCATCGCCCCATTTACTGCCTCTCCGCCAACCGCAAATACGCCATCAGTCTGGACTTCGCGCGATTGGACCGCGAACGCCCCGGCTACGGCTATCCTGGCGTCTGGACGCCCCTTCTGGAGAAGGGCTGGCCGTCCAATGACGGACTATGGCTTGTGGATTTGGAGAATGACACATCCTCCTTGTCCGTCTCCTTGGCCCGCATTGTGCAGGACTATCCGGGTCTTGGATCGGATCAGGCCACCAGCTGGTTCAACCATATTCTCATCAGCCCGGATGACAAACGCTTCGCCTTCTTCCACCGCTGGCGTCATTTCGGGCCATGGGGTCCTGGCGTGCTCTCTCACATCACCCATATGTTCACTTGCAATCTGGACGGCTCCGGACTCTATCCTCTCAATCTGGAGAACATGAGCAGCCATTACACATGGATAGACAACACTCACATCATCAACTACTCCCATCGTTTCGCTGATGGCGACCGCTACCACATCTTCACGGATCAGACCAACGAGGTGACTGCCATCGGCGTCAAATCCTTCGCGTCCACAGGAGACGGCCACTGCTCCTTCTCCCCCAATGGAAAATGGATGCTGACGGACTCCTATCCCGCTGCAAAAGATTCCTGCCGTGGGCTTTACCTCTATGACATCGCCAACGACGAGGGCTACGAGGTGGGCCGTTTCTACGCCGATCCCTCCTATTTGACTCCCGCCCGCTGCGACCTCCATCCCCGCTTTTCCGCCGACAACCGCCAAGTCTGCTTCGACTCCATCCATGAGGGCTTCCGCGGCATCTATCTAATGGATGTCTCCTCGCTCACCGCAAAATAATCCATTCTGACTGAATACGGTTCACCATTATTCTGCCAAACTTGAATGATGGTGTCACCCAAGGCGACGGTCAAACCGCCAAGGCAGTAAGGGCCGCGTTCATTCATGGAGTTCAGGTGTTGGTTCAAATCGTTCAAATCATAGAGTAGGTGACTTCATGTGCAAGCATGCATTGTTGTGTTCGATGCTTCTGGGTTTGGCTGCCAGTCCGTTGCTTTCGGATGTGGCGCTCATGTACAGTGGCTATCCCAAAGGTGCCAAAATCTTTTCCACGGAGTTGGATGATGTCTTTGCGGAGCTGAATGTCACGGCCGTCAAGTACCAGAATACGCAAATTGTTGAGCTGACGAATAATCTGCCGAAATACGACATGGTTGTCTGCTCCACGGTGGCCAACTACGAGGACACCTTCACGCTGACGCCCTATGCTCCCGCCTGGAAGGAATATCTGGCCAATGGCGGTGTTTTGTTCCTCCTTGACGCCACCTATGACAGCGCCACCGAATCGTTCCTCAACTGCATCTCTCCTGAACTGGCCCTCAAGCAGGAAATGTGCTCCGCCCACCTGAAGCCGTCCCCTGAAACGGAGAAGACCATCATTCAGAACCATCCCCTCCTCAACTTCCCGTATGCGGTTCGCTTTCCGTTGGAGAAGCTGTCCCATTGGGGGCATTTCACATGCCAACAGCCTGATGGATGGATACTTCTGGAAACCTGTGCTGATGGCAAGGCCTTGACGCTGATGCATCCTGTCGGCAAGGGCCTGGTTCTGGTGGCCGCCCATGGCAATCTGAGGTCGACGGAAAGTTTTGACTTTGTCAGAGAATTCATTAACAACATATTCTTCAGCAGGAAGTTGGAAGAAAAGGGCATCACGGTCCTTAAGGCCGTGCCGCCTGCCGCCGTCCCTCGAACCGCCATGGCGTATGCCTTCAAGGCGCCTGATCAAGCCGATGCGCTCTCCTTCCGCCTCGTTCATGCCACCGCCGACGGCATGAAGCCTGTCGCTGTGCAAAAGGCTGTCCACGGTGATACGGTGGAGTTCACCGCGCCTGTCGACGTCGATATTCGCGGCGATGTCCGCTATGAAGCGACGCTATGCCTTGGCGACGAGGTCCTTGCCACCAAGGCATGGACGGTGACACTTCCCGAAATCCTTGAATATAAAATGCATAGGAAGCATTTCTATCCAGGGGAGACCACCTTGAGCGTGGCGTTCAAGGCCCATCTGAAGGAACGCGATGGCGGGCCGCTGCTGCTGAAGACCTCCATTGATGATGTTGAATATAACTCATTGGTATTCAATAACTTAGAAGAAAATGGCGAGTTTAGTCTCAAAGGACTGGAACTTGGTCGCCATGTGGTGACGTTTACCCTGTTCCAAAATGACCGCCAACTCACGACTGTCAAGGCGGATCTGTTCATTCACCCTGAACCGACTGTCCGCATCCGTGATGACGGCACCCTTTTGATTGACGGCAAGCCATTCTTCCCTATGGGTATGTACCATGTCTCCTGGTCGGAGACGGTGGAGCACCGCAAGGCGATGATCGCGGACATCGCCCAATATGGCTATAATGCGGTGCATGTGGGCATTACGCAAGGCGAAGTCAAAGAGGAGACCTATGGTGACTTTTTGGATGAATGCCAACGGCACGGCGTCCATGTCATCACGGAGTTCAGGCCATCGGAAGCTCTGGATGTCATCCGCAAATACAAGGACCATCCCGCTGTTTTAGGCTGGAATCCGGGAGATGAGCCCTGCGCTTCCGGCGTCTCTCCACAGGAGATGTTCAGCCGCTACGATGCCTTTAAGCAGCTGGATCCGAACCACATCGCCTATACGGTCATCTGCACGCCGTCGCAGTACAGGAACTATGCCTCCGGCACGGATGTTCTTGCCCCCGACCCCTATCCCGTTCCCAATCAGCCCTTTGACTCCGTTTACATCAACTATAGGGACGCCGATACCGAGGCCCGAAAGTTCGACACTAGCTTGTGGGCTGTGCCCCAATGCTTTGGATATGATGATGAGTCGACCTGGCCCCGCTATCCCACCGCTGACGAATATCGTTGCATGCTCTATCTGGCGTTGATCGGCGGTGCCAAGGGCTTCATCAACTATACTTACTTCGACCAAAAGTTTAGCCTGCCCAAGGCGGATGGCCTCTGGGACGCCTGCAAGACCCTTCCCATGGAACTGCAGCCGCTTCTGCCTTTCATCCTCAATGGCGAAAGGATTGTTCAGCAGGAAAACGACAAGGGCATCTACACGGCCACTTGGACTCTTGGCGGCCGCACCGCCATCGTCATCGTCAATGGGTCCCCGAATACGGCGCTGCCTTTTGCGCTGGACGGCGACTTCGACGGCGCGACAATCCATTTTGGCGTCGTTGAGGAGCTGAAGGCCACGTCCACCGGCCTCAGCGGCACTCTCCGCCCCTGTGGCCAGGCTGTCCTCTTCACGCCATGAACCTTTGCAAAATGGGATGTGACATCCATAAAACATAACACATCAGGGAGAAATCCGCAAGGTGTCAAGACAACCTCCCTTTGATTCTGAATCCAATGTCCCCTTTTTCTCTTGCTTTTTCGTGAAATCATACTATAATGATAGAGGTATAAAGGGGCAGGGCTGTCCGAAGGGTACGCCGAAAACGGCGTTTTGGCCGGCGAGAACCCCATAACATGTTGTGGCGGAACAATATGCAAGCATTGGTCATGGGCGGAACAGGTTGGGTCGGACATTTTGTGGCGCTGGAATTGGCGAAACGGGACATTCCTGTGACCATTCTGACTCGGGGGAAACGCCAGACATTTGTGGACGAAGTGAAGGGGATCCCCCTCATTCATGCGGACAAAGAGGACGAGGCCGCCATGGCTAAGATCTTCCAGACGCGATACACTCATGTCATCGACACCGTTCCCACGAAAGCATCCATCGAATGGGTCGCCACTTACGCAAAAGGCCTACGGCATTACATCCACTGCTCCTCCACAGGCGGCTATGCGCCGTTGCCCTACATCCCCTGCAACGAGAATGCTCCCTATGGAGGCTTCGAGCCCACCACGGGATGGGCACAGAAGCGAATCGTTGACGCTCTGGTCATGGACAAGTTCATGAACCGTGGATTCCCCGGCACCGTGTTGCGCCCCTGCTACATCACGGGGCCGGGCATGCTGCCGCTGGACAATCTGGGCGACCGCCGCCCCGAATTCATTCCGGACATCCTTGCGGAACGGCCCATCATCCTGCCAAACGACGGACAGGCTCTCCTTCAGCCCATCTATGTCAAGGAGCTGGCTCGGGCCTTTGCGCTGGCGGTGGAGCATCCCCACTCCATCGGACAAGTCTACAACATCTGTCTTGACCACGCCGTCACCTTGAACCGCTATGTGGAGTTGAATGCCCTTGCCCTGAATCGGAAGCCCCATATCGTTCATATGGATGTGGAGGAGATTCTTCGAAAACATCGGGATCTGGTCCCCAATGTGAACGGGCTGCGCTTTTTGGCAACCCATATGTGCTTCGACATCTCCAAAGCCCGACGGGACTTGGACTTCCAGCCGCGTATCACGCCGGAGGAGGCCATTGAGGAGACGGCGGTTTGGGCGGCGGCACAGCTGAAGTCTTAGGACGATTTTACTATTTAGAGCAAAAAACATAAAGTATAAGACATTGTTATGGAGTAGGTTATGATGAAAGTGAATTTAAAATTGACCCCATGGCTTGTGAGTCTTTCCATGGGGTTGTGCATGGGGCTGACGGTGCGGAGTGAAGAGCGTCATCCGGCTTTCGCCACCACGCTGGACTATCTGGACTATGTGTTCTTTGATAAGGAGGGCAGTCCGGAAGTCTATGAACTGGAGGTCTATGAGAAGCGCATTAAGGAAATTGCGGAGATGGGCTTCAAGAAAATCTACCTGCGCACCAGCAGCCTTGGCTACGCCCACTACCCCTCCAAAGTGATTCCCATGTACGGTGAAGGCGGCGTCACGCACGCCAATTATCCGGAGGAGGCCGCCCGCCTGGCCAAGACCATCCGCACGTACGATGTGTGCAAGGAGACCATCCGGCTATGCCACAAGTACGGCATGGAGGCGTGGGCGTGGGACGGACCGTTTGAGACTGGCATGTGTCTGCCCTACGAGGCCACCATCAAGGGGACCGACCATGCTGAAGTGCGCAACTGGGGCTTTGTGGATCCCTTCTATCTGGAGCATCTGGAGTACTATGTGATGCGGGATCCGGAGCTGACCGCCAATGCGCTCACCCGCACTGCCAGAAGGCTTCCTATTGGAAAAATCGTCTGCACGGAGGTGAAGGAGCGCATGCCGTTGCAGGTCACCGCTGACAACGTGGCCCTCTTCATCAGTGATGACAATGTGACCTACCGACGGGTCACTCGCCCCTTCCGTTTCACGTCCGGTTTGACGGAAAAAGGCTATAACACCTTCAGCATAGAGGATTTGGACATCTATGCCAATTATGTGAAAATCGGCCATACCGTGCCTTTTCAAGATGCGGACCCAGAAGCCATTTCCTTCGCCTTCATGGTGGGAGAGGATCAGCTCCATGTGTTCAACATTGCAGGAGAGGAGATTGCGGTGACTTGGATGATCAATGGCTCTAGAATTGACGGGGAGAGCGGTCGCCTGACTCCTCAGGAAAATTGTGCGCTGGATTACGGTGCCTATGAGGTGGGTTTTTATGTGGGGCGGCTTCATGACGAAACCCAGCGGCAGGTTTTTGTGGGGGTCCCCCAATATCGGATTCCGGCGGTCATGGATCATCAGGTGGCTCGTTTCGCGGAGCTGGCCGCCTATCCTTTCGATGGATTCATGGTCAACATCCGCTCCCATAGCCGCACGGACTACGCGGAGTTGTATGGTTTCAATCCAGAAGTGAGGGAAATCTATAAGCAACTGTATGGCAGTGATTTATGGACTGAACCCTATGACCTGAAAAAGCTGCTGATGATTTATGCGGACGGCATTGCCGACTATTTGGCCAAATGCAAGGCCACCACTGGCGGTCGTCCCTTATATCTGAGCACGCTTCCCCCTGCGGAATTGGGGGAACGGGCGGTCCAGGGGGAATTCAATGCGGCGGGCACGGCCGCCTTTGAACGGCTTCCCTGGCTGTATGATCGCTATTTCAAGGAGGGCAGCGTGGATGGCATCAGCATGATGTGCAGGAACTTCGCGGACTATTTCACGCCGGAACGGACCCATGGCCGCAAGATCCGTGTGGGGGTTTTCCGCGAATGCTATCGCTTTCTGACCATGTGCCGGCCGGAGAACTATGATTTCGAGGCGGACATGACAGCCCTTTACAACGATTCTTCTCTGGATGAGGTGGAACTGTACGAAACCCTTGAGTTTCATGAAGTTCCAGAAAAGGCCGCCTTCCTTCGCCGTCTCTTGAACGGCGAAAAGTAGCCGTTTTGCGGAAGACGTCATTCCCTCGAAATGCCACATTCTGGCGTTTTGAGGGACGTGAATTTCGGCTCGCCGTTTTCGTCCAAAACTTTGGTCACACCGTTTGGATTTGCATTGAGAATTTCCTGCAATATATTTTTATAGAGTGCGATACCTCCGTGTGGCTTGAGTCCTCTATTTGGAATATTCGGCAGCGGTTTGAAGGGTATCGCCTTTTTCATTTAATTCACTCGCAAGAAATACTTCATGGACATACAGTCTGTTTTGATGTTTGTCCTCCCTTGCTCTACAAAAGACATAGTTCAATTCACCGTCATAGTTGACGGGATAAGCAAAGTAATGATTGGTTAGGTCATTGCCATCGAAATCCTTGGCACTTCCAAGATAAACGGCGTTGTCAAAATCGTTCTGCAATGTGACAAGCACATCCAGTTTTTTCTGCCCATAGCCATGTCCAAGCGAATCCTTTGCGCTGCGTTCGTCTATGGTGATTTGCCCAACAACTGTGTCTTTCTGAACGGCTTTCTTGAACAGTTTTTTAGCGGTTTCCTGCACGCTTTCACCTTCTGTTTGGACAAAAGTCTCTGCCTTGATTTTCACTCTTGGGGTGTTTTCCAGTTGTTCCCTGCGTTGTTCGGCCTCCCAATCCCCTGCCTTCTTCTTGAAGCTCGGCGTGCGGACCTGTACCCACTGTCGTGCAGTGAGTTTTGTCGGCTTGCCGTTGGGGGCCTTCATCCATTGCGGCGTGTTGACGTATCGCGCGAAGACCTCGCCAAACTCGGCGGACTCCTTCTCCAGGTCGATGCGAGGGCCTTTGCCGCCGTCCTGAGACCGTCATTCATTTTCATATGTGGAAACGGTTCTTTGAGGAATTCGGTCTATGATGGCGTTCAATGGATTCTTCGCAATTGGGGACGTGATGATGGCTCATATATGTAATATATTGGAATGCAAGATGTTATATTAAAAATGGAGATGGTGGTTCTGCCATCCGCCCCAGTGGACCATTGAAGTTGAGGAAGTTGGTTCGAAGGGCCAAGCCACCTGCAGACAATGGTTTTCTCTGGCGTTTTCGTGATTTTCAGCTGATTGGAGGGGCGGTGGGCGGCATGGATGCCTTTGCCGCGAGTCTCTTTCAGATATCGCCTCATGCGAGGGGAAGGGTTGGGTATCCCATAGGCCAATGAACTGGCAGGCAATAACTTCTGAAGCCGCCAAGCCCCTTTCATCTCCCGTGAGCTGTCAAGAAGGAACAGGGTGTCGATTTCCGTGATACCCCGCCGTTTCAGCATGGCGGCCAATTGAATGGCCGCATCTGTGCCGCCTGTGGCCAGTATGTGGACGGCAAAAGGCTGCGGGGTGATGACGCACAAGCCGGGAGGGCCGCCGCTGCCGCCGTCGCATAGCCAGACTTCGCAGGCGACGGGGCGGGGTCTGATGAGACAGATGCCCAAGAGAAGGCAAAAGCCAGTCAGGCCCAAGAGGCGGAGCAAGCGGTGGCCATCGACCAACAGAAACATGAAAAGCAAAGCGTAGAGCCCCCACACCATGGCAGGCGATGGCACCGCCGCCGTCTGCCGTAGCATGGGGGAGCCGCCTAGCGAGGTGGTGAGGTCCAAAACGGTGAAGAGCATGTCCAAACCCCGTCCAGCGGCCAAAGAAAGGGGCGGACAAAGCCATGCCAGCAGCATTTTGGGAACGGCAATCTGAAAGAGGAATAGAATCAGGATAGGAAGGAACAAATTTGCCGCCAATGCTCCCCAGCTGAACATTCCATTGAAAAGAAGACTCAGGCCACAGCCTCCCGCCCATGCCAGCCAGCTGGCCCCCGCCATGGCCACAAACGCCTGGCTGACCGCATGGGAAAGGTGTCCCCGCAGCGGACGGGGCAGCCAGCGGCGGCGTTCAGTAAGAATCATGCACAGCTCAGTCAGGGGACGGGCGCCGGCCAACAGCACTGCCACAATGACAAAGGAAAAGCGGAAGCCGTTGTTATGCAGATAGTTGGGATTTTGCATCAAAAGGATGATGGCGGAGGCCGCCAAGGCATTGCTGGGCATGCCGGGGCGTCGGCACAAAATGGAGATGACCATGATAGTCTGCATCCAAAAGGCTCTCATGGCGGAAGAGGAGGCTCCGGTCAACAGCACATACAGGAGCAGAAATGGCAATGTCGCCCCACAGCGTAGCCGAAAGGGCAGGGGGAGGAACAGAAAGACAAACAGCAGCATGGTTCCGGTCACATTCACATGCATGCCTGAAATGGAGAAAATGTGAATGGTGCCGGAATGGACAAATTTCTCGCGATCCTCCCGTTCCAGCAAGTCCCTCTCCCCTAATACGATAGCCCGATACATGCCCCCATGGCGAGCGCTGCTCATCCCATGAACCAGCGCGTTTCCCGCCTGTTCGCTGACAGCAAGGGCCTTGCCCCACCATCGCCGCCAGAGGACAGGGGGACTTATGGAAAGCAGGTTTTGGGCCAAAAACAGATGGGTGATGCCCAAGCTATCCAAATGGGCCTCAAACCCTTGTGTGCCTGCGTCGGCGCCGTCGGCGGCCCCCTGTGGAAGCAGGAAGCAGCCTTCCAGCACGGGACGGTCTCCATATTGCAGCCGCATGGTCTCCGAAAACCGCAGCCATAGTTGCCCACGGCATGGAATGCGCTCCGTCCCCTGATGCAAGGCCACGATGCGCAGAATTGCCGTTTGCCTTCCCTGCTTTCCTGAAGTCGGGCGGGAGCAGATGATGCCTTCCACAACTCCAAAACATTGTCGTCTAGGAAGATGCAGAAGATAACTCCGTTGGTGGTTCCGCCAGGCAGGGCTGCCCAGCAGCAAGCCTAGAAGGAGACAGATTGCAGGGCATCGTCGTTTCGGGCAGAGCCAAAGCCCCACAGGACTGAGAAGAAGAAGGAAAAGGGGCGCCGCTCCATGGAAATTGGGGAAGGCATGGAGTCCGCAGAGAAAGAAGGTCAGGCAGACCCAGGCGGGAACCAAGGCCAGACGCTTTGCCAGACTTGCTCTAATGATATGTAGAATTGCAATATTAGATTTCATATAATGCATGATATAATGCATTATATTGCGATTTCAAGCGTCTTTGGCAAAATTTCCCATGATGATACAAGGGGAAGGGCAGAGGAACGTCAAAGCCATAAGGTCTTTGAGTGCCTCAGCGGATTTTTCCGCTTGAGCAAAAGGCTCTTTTACACGGGATTTCAGAGCTCTGAAGCCGGATTCCAGGTTGACGGAATCGGTTTTTGGGGCTTGAATATTGCAATCATTGCAATATTAATCACGTGTTTTGAGCCCTTGTGATGACCTTTTCATGGTGTTGACGAAAAGTCGCCGTCCCCAACCATTTTTGACCCTCTTTTTGAGGGAAAATGGCCGCTAAGGCCCCTGGCGTGGCCTCTGTGGCATGGCCCCTGCTTTTAGGTACATTAATACCTGAAATGCGCAAAGGCCCGTACAGGGGCCTCTGGAAACGTTTCTGCGTTTTCCTTGTGACGGAGCCGCTGCTGAATAAGGGGGCGAAATCGCTTAAAATACAATTTCGTGAATTGCAATAAATGAAAGCTTTTCTTGCGGTGATTATGGGCCAGTTAACGGCTTTGCCCCTTGTTGAGACGGCGGCTTTCGTCATGAAGGTCTTCGTTTTCCACGCCACGGGGGATGACCATGTTGCGGCCCGCCTTTTCACCGGCGGCGTATAGGGATTGGTCGATTTGGAGCTGGCTGCTTCCAAAATGCTTCATATGGGGATAGCGGAAATGGACAAATTCCTTCAGTTGGGCGGCATCCTGTTGAATCAGGGCCGTGATGGACGCGGCTTGGCGGCTTTGGAGGGTGCCCTCGAAGCCATAGATGACCCCCAACATAAAATCCCGTCGGGCCCGAACGCCGATTTTGCGCAGTTTCGGGTCGCTCTTTATACAATTATCTATATATCGGAGGATGTAGTCATAGACATAGGTGGCGACCACGACGCGGTCCCGCCGACCGCAGATTTCCAAAATGGACCTCCGTTGCATGGCGCCGTCCTCTTTTGCATCCATATTGGGGATGCCAATCCATACACAAAACACGTCATAATGTCTTTCCAGCAGCCAACTTAGACTTGTCCATTCTCGGGAGACACGTGCCAGCGGGGCCCCGCAGGTGATGGCCACAAAATTCTCCTCCTTGTCGATTTGGGGAAGCTCCACATGATATTTCGCCATCAGCTCCTGGGCCTTCAGCAGCGCCGCCTCCGCCTCATTGACGTTGGAGCTGGTGGCCAGCGAGAGCAGTTTGCGGATTTTGGCGACATGGGCGGACTCCTCCTCTTCTGGATGGAAAACCAGACGGTCCAGCAGGGGGAACGTGCTGGAGGCTGCGGGATTGGCGCGAAGCATCCGACACGTCTTCTGGAAGAGGGGGCCATGGGGAGCCTCCACGCCTGGCCCGTAGAAATATTCGGTCAGCTCATGGGCCATCTCGTGGCGGAGCACATCGACCACCGCATACCATGGATGACCAAGAACCAGAGCCCAACTCAGGCTCAGACATTGGACCGTTCCGCCTTCCCATCGCCCCCACTCCGCCATGTCGTAAATCTGGAAGTTCGGCATCTGCAAGGTGTTGTAAAGTTCCCTTGCATATCTGTAAATCGTGGTTTTCCACTCGTATTGCAGGGCGGCGACAAGGTTTTCAATGGTTGGCGTGGTCATGGGTCAATCCATTGCAGGGCATTGACGGTGGGAATCAGGTCCTTCAGGGCGAAGGTCAGTGGCGCATCATGATCGCCGCCAGGGATTTCCATATAGGCGAAGCGGGAGCTTTCCGTCAAAAGCCCAGCCAGTTTCCGTCCCTGGCTGACGGGAATGGTTTTGTCCCAACTGCCATGGGCCATGAAGATGGGAATGTCCTTGAGCTCCATTGCATGGGTGATGGGGGAATGGGCCATGTAGAGGTCGAGTCGCTGTTGAGGGGTGCCGCCATAGGACTGCTCCAGGCTGTCGGCGATGTCCTGCAGAATGGGATGGGAGCTTTGGTTGACCCGACAGAAGGCATGATAGGCGGGCAAGTCGGTGGCGGCTCCTCTTGCGATGATTCCATCCACGTTTTGGGGGCGCAGGGAAGCGTAAATCAGGTTGCTGGTGGCACCCATGGAGCCGGAGCAGAAGAGGAACCGTTTGGCGCCATAGTGGCTGCGAAGCCAGTCCAGAAGGGCGTCCATGTCGATCACGGCTTGGGGGCTCATCCATGCATTGCCTCGAAGCGTGGGGGTCAGAATGCCGTAACCCCTTGCAAGATAGGCAGGTAGCCAATATTGTTTGAGGTCGCGCCGCATATAGAGCTGGTTGCCACGGGAGCCATGGCCATGGATGCAGACAATCCATGTGCTGCCGCCGTTGGCGGGCGGGAGGACCAGTGACCAGTCTTCCAACCCGTCGGCGGGGCTGCGGTACTCCAGGCGAAGCAGTCCCGCAGGAAAACCGGCTCCCGTTTCAGGACGAAAATATGCAGTTTTGTCAAAATTCTGCAAGTTGTTTACTTGAATTGGCATAAAACCAACATATAGTAATTGAATTCTTCATTGAGGCGGGTGTAGCATAGTGGTAATGCTCCAGCCTTCCAAGCTGGCTAGGAGGGTCCGATTCCCTTCACCCGCTCCAAACCTTTCTTTTCGCCATCCAACGGTTTTTGGATGGCGTTTCTTTTTTAGGGCATGGGAGGGCTTTGCTCTGCCTGAAGCAGCGCAGAGAGCTTGTCATCGCTGACGGGGACGTTGGGATATTCCCCAAAGGCCTCTTGAGCCTCCTTAAACGCCTCTTTGTTCCGCAGACGGCCAGTTAGCGTCAACAGATCGATTTCGGCCTGGTTGATGGCCAGTTTGTCCGCCTGGCTTGCCTTGAGGACCAGAAGCTTCAAAAACGCCTCTGACGCGCCGGGCATGATTCGACGGCCGCCTGCCTCCTGTCGTAACAGCATCAGTTTGGCCAAATCCCGCTGCAGGCGGATATCCGCCGTGGGAATGCTGGAAATCTGTTGGTCCATCAGTTCCACGCGACGGCGATACAGCGCAATCAGCTCAGGATCTGGCGCAGGCGGTGCTCCAAAGCCGCCTCCCATGGGACCCATGCCGCCCATGCCGCCAGGTCCACCTCCCATGGGACCCATGCCGCCAGGTCCACCTCCCATGGGACCACCCGGTCCGCCCATGGGGCCTCCGACGGCGGCAGGGGGCGGCGTTTCCCCTTTGGGACTTCCGACACCCAGAAGTTTCTTGTACTGCGGCACCAAGGCAACAGCCAAGGCAAGGATGGAAATGACCAGGGAAATGGCAGGAGCTTGTTTTTCGATGGCTGAACTCATAGATTGCCTCCTTCTTGTTGGGGTGGATTTTCCGCTTCCTCCGTGGAAGCGGGTTGGGAATGCATTTGAATCACGGAAAGGGGTTGCCTTGCGGACAAAATGCCCAAAAGGACAGGATCTGGTTGATAAATAGGAATATAGCCCATGGCCAAAAGATGGCAGGGGGCATAGGTGTTTGCATGAAGGCGGGACGGGGTGTTGGCGTCCGCCGATGGGGTGGGAAGCAGATAGAGGGGGAGTTCAGGGAGGGAAAGAGTGGCGGCCTCCAAGACAAAGGCGCGGCTTTTCTGTACGATCCAATATTGGGGATTGTAGACGATGCCGCCGAGCGCCTGAATTCCGGGGAGGAAGCGGGACCAGCGTCCCCAAAAGGCGATGTTGGGCAGCCCCATGGTGGGGGACTTGGGGTCCCATAGATAGGTTTTTGGGGGCTTCAGATAGGTCTCCATCTCTTCCAGATAGGCGGCGGTGCTGCCCACGAGGGCCTGTCTGGCCTGACGGAGGAACCATTCTGGAGAGAACGCGCTGATTTTATTCAACTGATTGATATTCAATAACTTACGACTTAATGCCTCGCTGATGGCGCCTTGACGATGGCGTTCGATTTGAATGGCGATGCGGAAGCCGTTCCAGTCGGGAACGGCGGCGATGGTGTCCCGAAGCCATGCGAACTGCTGCAGGGAACGGAAGACGCCACTGGAGTCCTTGCCTTGGATGGCGTCCTCCAGCCGGACTTCCACGATGGCGTGCCAACGGAGGCAGAGGGCGACGACGGGCCAGTTGTGGCCTGTCCATTGCTCTGGGCAGATGGGTTTTCCTGCGGGTCCTTCCATGAGCGTGTCCAGCTCCTGAATGTCCTTCTGGATGCGTTGGAGCCATTGGTGAAACTCCTGCAGATAGTCGGCGGGCCACTGTCCATAGGGAAGTCGGTTGCCCTGTTCGTCCGTAGGCCGCAGCAGAGCCACGGGAAGCACGGGAACGTCCTCTAGTCGATTCTCCAGAAGGGCCTGGAGCCGTTTGGCCATGGGGCCGTCCGTCTCGGTGTCCTGATTGGGGAGATACAAATTCTTCGGCTGAAGCTCCTCCAAAGGCTTTCCTACGGCTTTTGCAAAGGCCTGTCCCGCCTCATAGCCGGCGTTTTCCGCCCGAATGACGGCGGCGCAATGGAAGACTTGGGAGGTGAAGGCGCATAGCAGAAAGAAGGCGGCCAGAACAATGGCTCCGGTGGAGGGGGGCTCGTCAGCCAATTGCAGAAGGGTGACGATGGCGGCGATTAGAGTGACCACGCCGGCCAAGGCGATGAACAAGCCAGGCGCGAAGGCGAGGCTGAATTCGCCGATGAATCCCCACCAGATGGCGATGCATTGGACAGAGGCCCCCAAAATGCCTGCCAGACTCCACAAGGCCGTCTTCCGCCCAGGGGCCTTTAGGGCGGCCGTCAGAATGACAAGATGGTAGTAAAGAGGCCCCAGAACAAAGAATGGCAGAGTCAGCCAGAGGGCCTTTTCCTTAGACCAGCCGTTGAGGGACGGGAGCCGTTCCTTCCAATAGTTTCGAATCAGATCCAAGCTGGCCAGCAGGCCGCCGAAGGCCACGACGGGCAGGAGATTAAGCAGAAACGCCAAAGCCCCCCGACTTTCCGCCTCCCCAGGGTTGATGCCAAATGAGGGAATCAGCAGAGAATACTGCGTTCCCATCAGAATGTAGAAAAGAAGACTAACGCCTAGGGAAGGAAGGCAGAACAGAAACGCCAGTCCGGCAAGGACTTTGCCGGAACTGGGTTGAATCGTGCGGGCGGACGGGGGGAGTTCCTGTGTCATGGGTGTCCTGACATGGCGTTTGAGCTTGGGCCTAGACCAGAGCCAGCGCCTGCTCAAAGTCCGCCTTGATGTCGTCAATGTTTTCGATGCCGACAGAGACGCGGATCAGGTCTGCGGAGACGCCGGCGGCGATGAGCTCCTCCTCGCTCAGCTGACGGTGGGTCATGCTGGCTGGATGCAGCACGCAGGTGCGGACATCCGCCACGTGGACGGCGATGGCCGCCAGTTTCAGGTTGTCCATCACAATTTCTCCGGCTGCTTTGCCGCCTTTGACGCCGAAGCTCAACACGCCGCTGCAGCCCTTGAGGTATTTCTTCGCCATTTCATGCTGTGAATCCCCCGGCAAGCCAGGATACTTCACCCAACTGACTTTCGGATGGGCCAAAAGGAATTCCGCCAGCTTCTGGGCGTTTTCGCTGTGGCGTTCCATGCGCAGATGGAGGGTCTCGCAGCCAAGCATGGTCAGGAAGGCGTTGAAAGGCATCTGAGGAGTGCCCAGGTCCCGAATCCACTGGGCGCGCATTTTGGCGGAGTATGGGCAGGCCGCGAAATTCTCCGTGTACACCAACCCGTGGTAGCTGATGTCCGGCGTGCACAATTCGGGGAATTTGCCGTTGGACCAGTTGAAGCCGCCTTTTTCCACAATGACGCCGCCCACGCTGGTGGCATGGCCGTCAAGGTATTTGGTGGTGGAATGGGTCACGATATCCGCGCCGAACTGGAAGGGACGGCAGAGGTAAGGGGTCGGGAAAGTGTTGTCCACGATGAGGGGAAGGCCGTGGCGGTGGGCGATGTCGGCCATCCGCTCGATGTCCAGAACCACCAGTTCGGGGTTGGCGAGCACTTCGCCGAAAATGGCCTTTGTGTTGGGGCGGATGGCGGCCTCAATGGCCTCCGTAGTGGCTTCGGGGCGGACGAAGGTGAACTCGATGCCCATCTTCTTCATGGTGTTGGTGAAGAGACTGATGGTGCCGCCGTACAGGCTGGAGAGGGCGACCACATGGTCGCCGCAGCGCGCGATGTTCATGATGGACAGCAAGTTGGCGTTTTGTCCGGAGCTGGTGGCCACGGCGGCCACGCCCCCTTCCAACGCGGCGATTTTGCCTTCAAAGCAGGCGACGGTGGGGTTGGCCAGACGAGTGTAGAAGAATCCCTCCCGCTTCAGGTCGAACAGGTCAGCCACGCTTTGGGCGTCATTGTATTTATAGGTTGTGCTTTGGGTGATGGGAACAACGCGGGCGCCGCCGTTCTCCGGCGTGTATCCGCTTTGGACGGCGATGGTCTCAAGTTTCCAATTGTTCATGGAGCTTCTCCTTGAATTGTTGTAAATTGTTGATAATAAATATATTATGTATATTTTGTGGGCTAAAGGACCCGATTTAGGGCGGAAATCAGGGCTCGGGCGGCCCCTTGGACGATGTTGGCGCCAAAGCCGATGCCATAGTAGCGTTGCGAATCCTCCGTCTGAATCTGCACGATGGTGATGGATTCCGCATGGACGGAGGCCCCCATGGACTTCTCCTCGTAGCTGAGCAGCAGGAAGCTGGGCAGGGGCAACTGGCGGATGGCGGCGGCAAAGGCGGAGACGGGGCCGTCCCCCCGGTCATGGAGGGTGTGGCGCGTCCCCTGAAAGTCGATGTGGACTTCGCTGTAGATTCGGGAGGGCTCTTCGGGGTCAGGCCGCGGCCAGTAGTTGATGAGATGCAGGGGATGGTCTTGACGATTGTATTCGTGGAGGAACTGATTCCAGATTTCACAGGAGGGCAGTTCCCGCCCTTGGCGGTTGGCGGTGTCCTGCACCCGCTTCTCCAATTCAGCTAACATGCCGAGGGGCAATAGGATATGATAGTCGCTCTCCAAAACGTGGGCCAGCCCGCCCTTGCCGGACTGGCTGTTGATGTGGATGCAATGCTCCAGATCCCTGCCCAACCGTCGCGGGTCGATATGCAGATATGGCATTTTCCATGCGCCGAAGCGGGCCTGGATGGCGTCCTGTCGGCCAAGGGCCTTGTGGATGGCATCCTGATGGGAGCCTGAATAGGCGTTGAAGACCAGTTCTCCCGCATAAGGGGAGCGGGGGTGCACTGGCAAACCGGTCAGCGACGCCACTCGACGGCCAATTTCATTGATGTCGCTGAAATCCAATCCGGTTTTCACCCCAAGGTACTCGAGATTCAGCGCCAGCGTGACCAAATCCACGTTGCCCGACCGCTCGCCGTTGCCGAAAAGAGTCCCCTCCACCCGCTGGGCGCCGGCTAGAATCGCCAGTTCCGTGGCCGCCACGGCGCCGCCCATGTCATTGTGGGCGTGGAGAGACGTGATGAACGGCCACTTTCGGGGCATTTGTTCCAGGAAAGCCTCGATTCGGTCCGCATAGTGGGTGGGAAGAGCTCGCTCCACCGTGGATGGCAAATTGAACACTATGGGCCGCTCTGCAGACGGCTCCCATTCCTCCCCGCAGGCGATGCACAGCTGGATGACGAACCCAAGATCGCTGTCCGTGAACTCCTCCGGAGAGAATTCCAATGTGACGGCGCAGTCAGGCAGGTGCTCTGCCGTCAGACGGCGCACCTGTCGGACACTTTGGCGGACCCGCTGCAGCACGGCTTCGCGGCTTTGTCCAAGGACAAACTCCAGATGGAGGTCACTGGTGGGGATGTAGAGGTGGACAATTGCTTTATGGTAGCCGGAAAGCGCTTCCAGCGTCTGCCGAATGACATGTTCCCGAGCTTGGGTCAGCACGGAAATGGTCACATCCTCCGGAACCGCCTTGCTTTCCGCCAAACGGCGGCAGAAATTCCATTCGTCCTGCGAGGCGGCAGGGAAGCCGATTTCAATCTCCTTGAAGCCAATCTCCAAAAGCAATTGGAAATAGTCCTGCTTTTGGGCGGGCGTCATGGGATTGGGCAGCGACTGGTTGCCGTCCCGCAGGTCCACGGAGCACCAGCGGGGAGACTCCTGCAGCCGCTTTTCCGGCCAGAGCCGCCGTTGGGGGGCAATGGGCTCCGGCTGCGCATAGCGGGCAGGGCGGAAGATGATGTCATCTATCGATTTCATGCCATTTACTTTAATGGAGAAAATGAATTGTTCCAGCCGCACCGATGAAATTCACAGTCCATCAATCCATTCATTCAGCCATTTTTCAATGGAAACCGCGAAAGACCCGAAAAGCCTTAAAAAGGAGACCTCATAAGGCAATCAAAGCAACGCATCTTGAATCATATGGACTTCTTCGCTATAAAGCTCCATGACATATACATCTTATATATATGTATTTCATGGCTTCCCTTGCGCCTTTCGGGGTTTATTGATTCGGGGGGATGTTGACCAGTTTCTGCTCCAGGTCATCAGGATAGTTGCCGTTTTCCGAAGGGATGAGTTCCTCCCGCAGGGCGTAGAGGGCATCCACGGCGGCATTGACGAGCTTGAGGCCGCCTCGGGCAGACATGCGGTGGTGATCGCCTTCATAACCTCCTGATACAAGGAAGTTTCCGGGGCAGATATAGGAGAAGTAGGCGGTGGCGTTGTAGGCGATGAAGGTACGGCGGAAGGGGCTGTGCCATTTGATTTCCATCCCCAGTTCCGTGCAAAGCTCTCCGGGGACTCCCACCAGACAGACGTCCCCGATGGCCATGCATTGCAGGTCCAAGGTGATTTCCCGCTTTCCTGCGTAGAACAAGGGCATGGAGTCCCGATTGCCGTAGTATTTCTTTCGCAGGGGCGATGTGAAATGGGTCATGCAGGCGCCGACGGTTGCATCGTTCATATGAAAGCGGCCTGGATTGCGGGTGATCTCAATCATGGCGGAGATGGCCGCCTTGCCCAAGGCGACGCCCATGCTCCGCGCCGCGTCGGAGCCCTGTTCGTCCTCTTTGGGAACCACATCCCCTTGGGCGCCAGCGATGAACATGCTGTCAATGCCGCATTCGGCGGCGATGGTGTCACGGAAATGGCCTGGATAGTCGGCGGAGATGCGGTGACCGCCCAGGCCAATGGAGTGGCTGGCCAGAGGATGGGCGGCGTAGTTGCCGATGACATAGAGAGGGGCGCGGGTTTGGCCGTCAAAGAAATAGATGATGCCAAGTTCCTGATCCACAGGACCTTTTGCAAGAGGTCGCATTTCCAGCCGATAGGGAAGGAAGCTGGCGCAGTTGTCCGCTGTCGTGTAGCGGCGGTTGCGGTTTTCATCGCAGAGGGCGGAGTAAAAGCCCACTTTGCAATCTGTGAACAGCGCCGTGGAAAGTTTTGTAACTTCTTCTTGTATAGCAAGTTCCAACTTTTCAATATAGGGGAGGTTCAGCTGGGAGTCCTCGGTGTTCAGGGAGCGGGTGTGGGGGCCGCTGTGAGTGTGGGTGCAGCTGAAAAGGACATGGCTTTCGGGAACCCCCAGCAGCTGAGCGCAGGAGCGGCGGTTGCGGCGGATGATGGCTTCGTCCATGCCGATCAAGTCAAAGCTGATGATGAGAATCCGGTTGTGGCCGTCATCGACGCATAGACCGTTCATGTAGAGATCGTCCAGCTTGGCCACGCTGTGGTCTCCGCGGCCGTAGCCGGCCATGTCCGCGCCGATTTCAGGGGAGATGATTCGTTTGAACCATGCGATTTTCATTGTGTCCTTTTCCTTTGTCATGGATTCCGTCATGGATTGATGGTCGAAGCGGGAAATCTGAATCGCTGACGATGGCATTACAATACTCCTTTTTCCGTAAAAGGGAAATGTCGTCAACCCCCTGCGCCGAAAAGGACGCAACTTGACAGTGCGGTGAACCATTGCTCTAAAAGCTTCAAAATCATGGAGAACAAGATAGAAAGAGGAAATAGAAATGCTACATTAAGACACGGCGTGGGAGCCATGCCAGAGTTTTGCCGTGTTCACGGTGGAGGAGAGAAATGCCCTCTCCAAATGGCTCATGGACGACGGCGGCCCCTGACATTGATTCAAAAAGACAACAGGAGGAACACAATGAAAGTGCTTGCGATTCATGGAGGTCCGCGCAAGGGCTGGAACACGGACACTTTGCTGAAGAAGGCGCTTGAGGGCGCCGCCTCGGCCGGCGCGGAGACGGAGATGGTTCAGCTCTACGACCTCAAGTTCAGAGGCTGTGTCAGCTGCCTGAGCTGCAAACTGAAGAAGGAGCCGCGGCCCAACCGCTGTGTCCTTCGTGACGACTTGACCGCCGTGCTGGACAAGGCGCACGTGGCGGACGCGGTCATCTTGGGTAGCCCGATCTATTTCAGCGAAATCACGGGGGAGGCCCGTTCCTTTTTGGAGCGCTTCCTATTCCAATATCTAAACTATGACGACACGAACAGCCCGTTAAGTCCCCGCAAGCGGATGGGGCTTGTCTTCACGATGAACTGCCCCGAGACTCTCTTCGGACAAATCGGCTATCATGACCTGTTCAAACGCTATGAGAACTGGATGACGCGCTTTTTCGGACACTGCGAGATGCTGCTCTCCACGGACACGCTGCAGGCCAAGGACTACAGCCGTTACCATCTTGGACGGTTCGACGCCGACGCCAAACGCCTTCGCCATGAGACGGTCTTTCCGCAGGACTGCCAGAAGGCCTTCGAAATGGGCGTCAAGCTGGCCAAAGGGAACTGAAGGGAGAAGAGGATGTTCCGCCCAATGAGACGTTTCAAACAGCAGCTTCCCGAGGCGGAGGCGCTGGAGGTTCTTGCCAACGCGAAGCGCGGTGTGCTCTCCATGACGGGTGACGATGGCTGGCCATATGGCGTCTGGCTGAATCCGCACTACCGCGAAGCGGACGGACGCATCTATTTCCATGGCGCGAAGGAGGGTCACAAGATCGACGCCCTGCGCAATGACTGCCGCGTCTCCTTCACGGTCATCGACGACGGCGTGCGGGACGAGGGCGGTTGGGCTTACACGTTCCGCAGCGTGGTGGTCTTTGGCCGCATTGAGTTCGTGACGGACCATCATTTCGCGTTGGAGCTGTGCCGTGAACTGGCCCGCCGCTTCAACCCCAGCGAGGAGGACATCGAGAGGGAAATCCAGTCGGCAGGCGCACGGGTGCAGGTCCTGTGTCTCGTCCCTGAACACATCACAGGCAAACGCGTCCACGAGGCATGAAGGCGATGGGAAGGCTGGCTGGAATCCCGATGACGGAAGGTCCGCCATGGCGGCACACGGTTCGCTTTGCCATCCCTGTGCTCGCAGGGGCGCTTCTGCAGCAACTCTACAGCACCGTCGACATGCTGATCGTTGGGCGGTTCACGGGCGAGGCGGCTCTTTCCGCCGTGGGGACGACCGGAAGCTTCGTGTTTCTTCTTCTGGCGGTCGCATTGGGCATCTCCGCAGGAAATGGCGTGGTCGTGGCGCAGCGCTATGGCGCAGGGGAGGAGAAGGATGTCCATGCCGACGCCGCCACAGGGCTTCTGCTTCTGACGTTCCTCGGCGTTGTGGCCACGGTGTTGGGGCTGGCCGTCTCCCATGTGGCCTGTGTCCATCTCATTGCCGTCCCCAAGGTCATTCTGAAGGACACTCTCCTGTATTTTCGCCTCTATGCCCTGGGACTTGTCTTCCAATATGGCTACAATGCGGTTTCCTCCATCCTGCGCGCGGTCGGCGACAGTGCCTCGACTCTCTATTTTCTGCTGGTCTCCTCTGTGCTGAACATTCTGCTGGACCTGCTGTTTGTGGCGGTGTTCCGATGGGGAGTCGCGGGGGCGGCCATTGCGACAGGCATTGCCCAGGCCGTCTCGCTGGCGGTGGCCACCCTGTACATGCATCGCAAATATCCTGTGTTCCGCTTTCGTGCAGGCGATTTTCGGTGGGACTCGTCCCGAGTCAGACACACTGTCAGAATTGGGTTGCCAATCACGCTGCAGCTGACGGTGGTCTCGTTGGGCCTGACGTTCATTCAGCGGGCGGTGAACGGCTTCGGGCCGGCGATGACCGCCTCCTTCACCGTCGGCCACCGCATTGAGCTTTATCTGAATCTGCCTTGCCATGCCTTCCAGACCACGTTGGCCACCTATACGGGGCAAAACTACGGAGCGGGAAAGATCGCAAGAGTGAAGACAGGAACCCATCAGACGCTGTTCATCTCTTTGGCGATGACCCTGCTCATCTCGGCGGTCGTCTGGGGATTCGCGCAGGACATTGTGGCGTTGTTCGGGTTGGGCGACGAGTCATCCGCCTATTGTCTCCGTCATCTTCACGCGGTGGCCATCATCAACATCGTCCTTTCGGTTTACATTCCACTGTTTGGCGTATTTCAGGGCACGGGACACAGCGGCGTGCCCATGGTGGTCGCGGTTGGCGCGTTGGGAATGCGCGTGCTTGTCACCTATCTCTTCCGCCACAGCGCGTTTCTGGGGTTCAGTGTCATCTGGTGGAACGGCATCTTCGGCTTCGGGACAGGCTTTCTCATCAGCTGGACATACTATCTTTTCGGACGATGGATGGATAGGCCTCAAAAAGCGTCCGCTGGATGAAAAACGCCCCTTTGGGCCATGAGAGAAGGGGCTTTTGTCCTCTCGCGAATCAACGGTCGCAAGTAAAAACTGCAAGATTATGAAAGAAAATGCAAGAAAGGTCAAGCTCGCAAAAGCGGCCTTTCTAGGCCCGATAGGGCAGGGGAGGTATTAATATACAGGGTTGGGCATAAAACGCGAAGAAGGGCATCGTGGGGCCCTTTTGGGGCAATCATCGAATAAAGAGGTGCCATTTTTCACTCTTCCGGACGCGTTTTTCGCCAAATTCGGCTCTTTTTGCGGGATGTTTTTGCTATTCGTTTTATGCATTCACTATTATGCAGTTTTATTGCAAAATCACAGCGGGATTTGGGACTTGCCAAGGGGGCGATTTGAATTGTTGTTCATCGGCAGAAGCGGATTTCAGGGCATGATTTTCGCTTTTGTCCATGGAAAGCGCAGGAGGAGCCGTCTGCTCCACGTCCAATATTCACCCTTTTCCAAACGTTTTATCCCATTATGGGTTTTGAAAGGAAGAATGCCAAAAGCGAACGGTGAGACAAGGATAATGCCATGAGTGACGTGACCATTGTGGAGTTGCCGAAGATATATGAGAACATGGATGAGGCCACCATCGGCCCATGGCAGGTCGCCGTGGGGGACACGGTGAAGGCCGGCCAGTTCCTTGTGGAGCTGATCACGGACAAGACGGTGGCGGAATTCGAGGCGCCCGCCGACGGGACGCTGCTGGCCATCTATGCGCAGGAGAAGAGCACGGTCCCCTTGGGCTATGCCCTCTGCGCCATCGGGCCGGCGGGAGCGGCGGCGCCGGACATGGCAGCCGCCAACGACGCCAAATTGAAGGCCCATGTGGCCGACAGTGCCTTGGACATTGACATTTCGGGACTTATGGCGGAAACCCCCGCCAGCTCTAAGCCATCCTTCAAGGCGGCGCCGGCGGCCAAGGTTCTGGCTCGCCAGAACGGCGTTGATTTGGCGGAGGTGGCCGCCTTCTGCCATCGGGACATGCTGCATCGAAAGGACGTGGAGGATTATCTGGCCGCCCGCAAGGCGCCAGCGGCTTCCTCTCCAACCACCTCTCCCGCAACAACTTGTGACGTCGCTACAAGCCCTTCTTCTGCAACGGCTTGCGATGCCGTTGCAAAATCCTCGACCGCAGGGGCTTGCACACCTGCCCCGCAGCCCGTAGAGGGATTGGTGGCGTTGGTCACGGGCGCCAGCGGCGGCATTGGCTCGGCCATCGCCCGCAAACTGTCCAGTCAGGGCATCGCCGTCGCCCTCCATTACCATGGAGGCAAAGAGACGGCGCTTGCGCTGCGGGACGAGCTTCGGGCGACCGGAGGAACGTGCGAGGTCTTTCAGGCGGATTTGGGGGACGGCGCCGCCTGCGGCGCCTTGGTGGAGGCCGTCATGGCCACATTCGGCAAGCTGGACATCCTTGTGAACAATGCGGGATTTTTGGCGGACGCCACCGTCTCCTTCATGCAGGATGAGCAGTGGGACCGCAGCCTGGCCGTCAATTTGAGCGCCCCCTTCCGTCTCATGCGGGCGGCCGCCATGCCCATGGCCCGCCGCCATTGGGGACGCATCGTCAACATGGCTTCCGATGCCGGCAGGATGGGCTCCGCCAACCGCTCCAACTACGCCGCCGCCAAAGAGGGACTGGTGGGGCTGACCCGCTCCGCCGCCAGAGAAATGGCCGGGTTGGGCATCCGTGTCAATGCGGTCAGTCCGGGCTTTATCGACAGTCCGATGACGGCGGTCATTCCGGACAAGAAGCGAAAGGACCTGACTGGCACCATTCCCGTGCACCGCTTCGGGCGGCCTGAAGAGGTGGCAGCTCTGGTGGCTTTCCTCTGCTCCGCGGAAGCGGACTATATCACCGGGCAGGTGATTTCCATCGATGGCGGCCTCTTCATGGGCTGAAAGGAGACGAACCATGCATATCCAAATCACGGGAACGGGCCTTGTGTGTTGCCTCGGCAATGGCGTGGCCCAAGTCTATCAGCGCATGTGCTCCGGACTCTGCGGCTTTCGGGACATTGACCGCTTCGACGCCGCCCCCTACGCCCAAAAGCAGGCAGGCCAGCTCCCGCCAGACGTGGAGGAGACCCTGCGTCAGACCTATCCGGACGATGATTTGGCGGCTGCCATGGTAAAAACTGCTGGGCTTCAGGCACTTGGAACGGTATCTGGCGCTGCGGAGCATGAGTTCGACGGTCGACTGGGCCTGGTTCTCGCCACCAATTTCGGTCCCATGGAGTCATTGGAGTGGGCATGGCGGGAACGGTTGGACACGGGGGCCTTGGACGAAGACAGCTATGGCTTCTTCGATGGCTTCATCGCTGAAATCGGCGATTTCTTCGGCTGCGGGGGGCCTCGGGAGCAGATTTCCATGTCCTGCGCCTCCGGCGGCGCCGCAGTGGCCGTCGCACGGGACATCTTGGCCAACGGGCGGGCGGACCGGGTTTTGGTCATCGCCTATGACGTGCTGACGGAATACTGCTGGTGCGGGTTGAGCAATCTGCACACCATCACCACGGATGTCATGCGACCTTTTGACCCTTCCCGCTCCGGAACCATATTCAGCGAAGGGGCGGCGGCCATGCTGCTGACCCGAGCCGGGACCGCCGGCGGCATCGGCGATGTATCCGGTTGCGCCACAGGAAATAACGCCTTCCACATGACCGCGCCCCGCAAGGAGGCGGAAGGCTCCCGCCAGGTCATGGCCGAGGCATTGCGCAATGCGGGGCTCCAGCCGGAGGATGTGGAGCACATCTGCGCCCACGCCACCAGCACTCGCGCCAACGACGCCACGGAGGCCGCCGCCCTTCGCAACCTGTTCGGCCAGCGGCTGGCCACGCTGACCGTCGCCGCCCACAAGTCCCAGCTGGGCCACCTTTTGGGCGCTGCCGGCCTCGCGGAGGCCATCATCAGCCTGGAGGTCATGCGCCGCGGCGTTGTTCCCCCCACCGTCAACCACAACGAGCTGGATCCCGAATGCGCTCCCGTGGACTGCGTCCCCGGCCGAGCCAGAATCCACCCCAGCTCCATTACCCTTACCAACTCCGCAGGAATCGGCGGCAACAACGCCTCCCTCGTCCTCTCTCTGCCTGAAAAAGCCATGGCTGGTTCGTTGGCACCCGCCGATGAAAACCAAATCATCCACATCTCGGAGATGGGTTGGGTCCTTCCCGAAAATGTGGGCAACGGCAATGAGCTGCTTCAGCAACCTGAATGGCTGCAGTGGACGGATGGCGCCAACGGAAAACTGGCGACCTTCAACGCCAAGGCATATCTGAAGTCCGTCAAAGGCTATCTGGACCCCTCCGGCGCCATGCTGTTGGCGGCCATGGGGCTTGCCAGCACTGCGGCCTCAAGCGACGGACTGACGGACCGAAAAGGCATTGTCACCCAGACCCACTATGGCGCCACCACTTCCGCCTTTGCCTTCTTCAAGCAGTTGGTGGAGAAGGGGCCCCGGCTGGCCAGTCCCATGGTTTTCCCCCATGGCTACGCCAACACCCCAGGCAACTTGACGGCCATCGAGTCCGGCTACGCAGGTCCCCACATGGTCTTCTATGGACTGCAGGACCTGCGGGAAGCGGTGGAGTTCGCCGCCTCTCGACTGTTGGACCGGACGGCGGACGACATGCTCTGCGGCTTCTATGAGGCCGTCAATCCAGATGCGCTGCCGGACGGCCGCCATATTCTCAACGGCGCCATTGCCCTCCGTCTGTCCCTCCAGTCCAGCGGCCATGATGTGGGGGCCTTCTCGTTGGCGGCCTTGCGGGCCTTGCCTCCCGTCAATCCTGTTGAAGGGGTCATCGCCGCCTTCCCCCAACTGTTGAAGGCCATGCATCCATGACGCAAATGCAAGATGATATATTAGAAGGACTTACAGACTCGCAGACGGAGGCGGTCACCCATCTGGGCGGCCCCATGTTGGTGGTGGCTGGCGCCGGTTCGGGAAAAACCCGCGTGGTGACGCGGCGCATCGCCTATCTCATCTCCAAAGGGGTCTGGCCGTCCTCCATCCTTGCCATGACCTTCACGAACAAGGCGGCTTCCGTCATGCGGGAGCGGATTCTGTCCCTTGTGGGGGAGGTCCCCCGAAACTTGGGCACCTTCCATAGCTGTTGCGCCCGCTTCCTCCGAAAGGACATTGGCCGCCTGAACGACAGCTGGACATCGGATTTCAGCATCTACGATGAAAATGAACAGCTCTCCCTTATGAAGCATACGCTGAAGGGATTGCCGGACGGAATCTTGGCGGGATTCTCCCCCGCGGAGCTTCTCCATCTCATCAGCAAGGCGAAAAATGACCGGATGGACATTCGTAAATATTTGAATATCAATTATTTACATATTGATGTCGATGCTGTTGCACGGGTTGCGGACGCCTATGCGGCGGCGTTGAAGCAGATGAACGCCCTGGACTTCGACGATCTGCTCCTGCTGGTCATCCGGCTTCTGGAGGAGGATCCGATGACGCGGGAGCTCTATCATAACCGACTGCGCTACATTCTGATAGACGAATATCAGGACACCAATCAGGCCCAATATGAGCTCATGAAACTTCTGGTGGGCCCCGAACGGAACATCCATGTCACGGGAGACCCCGACCAATGCATCTACTCCTGGCGGGGTTCCCATTACCGAAATATCATGAACTTCACGCAGGACTATCCGGACGCCCGCGTGGTCCGTCTGGAGCAGAATTACCGTTCGACCCAGACGATTCTGGACGTGGCCAACGAGCTCATCCGGAAAAATGCCCAACGCATTGACAAATCCCTCTTTAGCGATAAGGGCTATGGAGACCCCATTCTCGTTGTTCAGACAAACAACGCTTTGGAGGAGGCGACATGGATCATGAGACAGGCGAAGAAGCTCATTCACAATGGCTTCTGCCTCAACGACATGGCGGTCTTCTACCGAACGAACAGCCAGTCTCGCGTGCTGGAGAAGGTCTTCATCGAACACCATTTCCCCTACCGTCTGGTGGGCGGCATCCCCTTCTATTCACGAAAGGAGGTCAAAGACATTTTGGCCTTTCTTCGCATCAAGAACAATCCCAACGACACGGTGGCCTTCCGCCGAATGGTGTCTTGCCTAAATTGCGGCGTGGGCGAAAAGTCCCTTGATGGGCTGGAGCAGACCGCTTTGGCCAACGGACAGCCCCTCTTCACCTTGCTTTGCCGCCCCGATTTGCCCAAGCACCTGTCTGGCCGAAAGCCCAAAATCCTGAAGTTGGCCGAATGGTGCCGCCAGCTGCAAGCCATTCCCGCCGAGAATCTTGTCGACTTGGTTCAAGAGGTGCTGCGCCTTTCCGACCTGCAGGGGAACTACCGCAGGGAGGCTCTTCTGGCCAGTCGTCGCGGCAAGGTCAAACGGGATGAGCCCAGCGCGGAGGAGCGGCTGGCCAACATTGACGCCTTCCTCGCCAGCGTCCGTCAATTCGCGGACGAAAACCCCTCCGCCTCTTTGGCGGACTTTCTGGCGGACGCTTCCCTGATGACCGACACACAGGCTGACGACGACCAAGAGGACCGCATCACCCTAATGACGCTCCACAGCTCCAAAGGACAGGAATTCCCCTACGTCTTCATTGTCGGCGTGGCCGAAGGAATGCTTCCCCATGCCAATTCCGCCACTGACGAAGAGGGTCTGGAGGAGGAGCGCCGCCTCTTCTATGTGGGAATCACGCGGGCCAAGGTTGGTCTGACCCTCCTCTGCCCCAAATCCATCTACACCTGGCAGGGGAACATGCCCTGCCTGCCAAGCCGTTTCCTGAAGGAACTGCCTTTGGAGCACGATGGCGTCACCCTCTGCGTCGCCCGCGCCTGCTCCGCCACCCCATCCTACTATTCCCATAGACGATATTGAAAAATGCAAGATATTGCATGCGATATCTTGCGATGTTATTCGGTTATTGCAAAAATCTGGTTGAGGACTTCCCCATGAAAACCCAAAAACACCTTCTTCTGACTGCCCTTGTAGTTGTGCTGTTCCTGCCGAAAAGCTGGGCGGATGGAGCGGCGCCGGCCGGAGTCTATGACTGGCAGACCGCCATTGAGCTGCATCCGGGCATCCTCTATGTCAAGCATGAGCTGACCTCTCCCCGCATTCTGCAGCTCCACGCCGTTCGCATCGATTTGAAACAACCGGGCTTGACACTGCACACAACAGAGGCGGATCCCCTGAACGGTCAACCCATGCCGGACTTTCCTGAGGGCATCGTCCGAACCCGACGGATGACCACCTGCAATTATGTGGACGTTTGTCGAAAAGCAGGCATGAACATGATTCTAGCCGTCAACGCCGCTCCTTGGAGCCCCTTCCAAGCGCCTTGGAATCATAAATATGCAGACAACATTGGCTTCACGGTCAGCGATGGCAAACTGGTCGCTCCGGACAACGGGAGGCCGACTTTCTTCTATTATCAGGATGGTCATGCGGAGATGCGCAAACCCAACGGGGACCAAGAGGACATCGCCGCCCTGAAAGTGGCGGTCTCTGGCTTTGACGTCATTGTGCGTGAAGGGAAGAACATTGTGCAGGACACGGCGCTTCACCCCCGCACCTGCTTCGGTCTTTCCCAAGAGGGCCGTCATCTCTACCTTTTGGTCATTGATGGCCGCCAGAAGGACTTCAGCTTGGGCGTCACCACCTCGGAATGCGCGGATTGGCTCGTTCATTTGGGTGCGTGGGACGGCCTGAACATGGATGGAGGCGGATCCACTTCTCTGGCCTTCTTCAACGGCGACAAACCCGTCATGCTGAACCATCAGAGCAACAACAGCCGGCGAAGCGTCGCCAACAACGTGGGCGTCCATTACATGGCCGTGCCTGACCCGCAATAGATTTGGTGGCATGTCGGGAAGGCGCGACTCTGTCCGCGTCGCCTGCAACCACAGGGACTTATCAGTCGGCCAATGCGATGGTGACCATGCCTAACACATTCAGCGCCATGCCGATAAGGGTGGCCAAGGGGTAGCGTTCGCGGAAACGAACAGCCGTATACAGCAGGAAGAACAGGAGGGAGGCACTGCTGCTGATGGCGAAGGTCATGGCCCCGATGCCAACGCGGCTCATGGCGTCCATGGCCACAAAGACCATCAGGTTGGTTCCGGTTCCGATGATGGCCCACACGGCGGCCCACGGAAGATTTGGTTTCAAGTCATGGTGAAGGGGATGGCGGGTCAAGAGGCAGGCGAGAAGGTTGCCCAGGCTGGAGAGCAGCATCAGCAGAGCGGCGCGGGCCATGCCGGGCACGTCATCCAGTTTGAGCCATGAGGAGAGGCCCTGGAAGATCTGCCCCATGCCATTAAGCGCCACGCAGAGAATCAGAAGGCCAAGCCATTTTGCATAAGTGCCTTCCTCTGAATTGCTTTCTTCCTTCTTCCGGCTGGTCATGGCGCAGGTTACCATGCCCACGATAAGCAGCACGACTCCCACATAGCCTAGGCCGCCGGGCCGTTCCCCCATGGCAAGGATGCCAAACAGGAAGGGAATCACGTTGGCGGAGGTGATGCAGGCGGCGGCGATGCCTCGGCGCCCATAGGCGAAACAGCGAATCTGCACAAAAAGCGCCACCACATAGGTGAAGCCGCAGGCCCCGAGGACCGCCGTCAGCAGCCCCAGCCGGGCGGGAATCGCCATTGGCTGAAACAGCAGAAAGCAGCCGGCCAGCAGGCCGCCCAGCAGATTGGACAGCGCATAGAAGGAGAAGGGATTGACTTTTCGGGCGCTGATTTCGCTCATGTAGACAGTGATGAGCGAGCCGAACAGGCCATGGGCCACACAGGCCAAAACCGCAGAGAAAACAGGATTCATGTCAAATGCCTTTTGGGAAAACGGGGTTGCCCTTTCGCGGGGGAATCAGTCGATGCGGTCAGGTGATCGCAAGAGCTTGTGGCACATGAAGATAAGATAGCTTCCTGTCACCAGCAAAATTATCGCCCACGAGATGGGATAGGACAGCATCAGACACTCCATGGACCGATAATGGGGGAAGACCAGCCAGATCCACAGTCCTCTGAATCCGCAGGTGGCCACCAAGGTGGTCACCATGGGCATGATGGAGCATTTCAGCCCGCGAAGGGCGCCGGCCACTGCGTCCATCACTGTGCTCAGCAGAAAACTGGGTATCATGACGGACATCCGCCGGATGCCCCATTCAATCACTTCCTGCTCTTTGTTGTAGGCGCTGAGCATGGGATAGCGGAAAAAAACCATGCCGAGGCACAGGATGACGGTGATGGCCAGGTTGCACAATAGCCCATAGACGATCACACGGCAGAGACGGTGGTATTTTCTTGCGCCATGGTTTTGGGCAACAAAAGTCATAACCGCTTGCAATAGAGCACCATCCATAACCCATGTGATGCCCTCCACGCTGCTGGCGGCCGTGTTTCCCGCGATGGCGGTGGGACCCATGGAGTTGACGGAGCTCTGTACCAGCATGTTGGAGATGGCGAAGCAGGAGGACTGGATTCCGGTGGGAAGGCCGATGCGGATGATTTCCTTCAGCTGCCGCACGTCCGGTTTCAGTCGATTCAGGCGAAGCCGCCACGGGGTGTCCAGCCGACGGAGCGACTGAATCGTCAACCAGGCGGCCAGCCCTTGGGAGAACACGGTGGCCCATGCCACACCGGTGACCCCGATCTTGATGACCGCCACAAAGACCACATTCAAAATGACATTCAGCACACCTGCCACGGTGATGTATTTCATTGGCCGCCGGCTGTCCCCAAAGGAGCGCATCAGGGCGCTGCCGAAATTGTACAGCATGGTGAAGGGGATGCCCAAGCTGTACACCATCATGAAACGGCAGCCTAGATCAAGGACCTGAGGCGGCGCGGCCATCAGGCGGAGCAACGGAGAGGCCGCCACCATGGTCAGCGCCATGACCGCGAGTCCCCCGAAAAACGCCAACCCGATGGAGGTGTGAACCGACCCCACCAGCTTCTCCGAATTGCCTGCTCCCACATAATTGGCGGCCACCACGTTGGAGCCCACGGAGATGCAGATGAAGAAATTCACGATGAGCTGGTTGACGGCCGATGTGCTTCCCACCGCCGCCAGAGCCTCGTAGGAGCAAAAGCGCCCCACCACAATCATGTCCGCCATATAGAAGATGACTTGGAGCAGTCCGGACAGGACCAGCGGCAGGGAGAACAGGAGCAATGGCTTCAGCAACGGCCCATTGCACATGTCAATATTGTGTTCCTTCGTGTCCATCTGCGTGAACGGGACAATGCTCGAAAGGGGCCTTTAGGGATTGACGATGTCCAAAAATGTCTTCAGGGCCTTTTGGAGGAGGTTGGAGGGGGTCCTACCAAGGCGCTCTTCATTGAGGCGGAACTCCTGATAGAGCCGTCCCGCGCGGATGAGGCCAATGGCGGCGATATACGCCGGAGATTCCAGAACCTCCTGCACGCCACCCACTTCGAAGGCCTTGCCCTGGAGAACCGGCCGTTTCAGAATGTGGTTGGCCAAAGGCAGGATGCCGGGAATCATGGCACCGCCGCCTGTGAGCAGGATGTCTCCTGGAATCCATCGCCACGCCTTCTGCTGCTCCAATTCATGGCGCACAACCTCGAAGATTTCGCTCAGCCGCATGCTGATGATGTCCTCCACTTCATAGGAATCTAGGCTCCGCTGCCGGTCATTGAAGGTCTGTGTCGTGATGGAGAAGATGTGGTTGTTCCGTTGGGCCGGGTCTACGGTGCAGTTGATCCCCGGGCTGCCCAGCTTTTCCAAAAGGCTTCTAGCAGTATGAATATGAAGGGAATAGGCGATGGCCAGGTCATTGGCGATGTGGTCGCAGCCCACTGCCAGCTGGCCAGAATGATAGCAGCCCAATGGGGTGAAGACGGAATAGGAGGTCATTCCTGCGCCTAGGTCGATGACCAGCCGACCATCCTGCGGTTTGTCCAGCCGGGCAGGGGGGATGCAGGCGGCGCCACAGGCGAGGGGCACGTAGCAGACATAATCGATCTTGCCTACCAGATCTCGCACGAGCCCGCAGACGGTGTTCAGCCGCTTCTGGTCGGCGATGATGTGCTGCATTTCCACGCAAAGCTTTGAGGAACACTGACCTAGGCTGTTGATGTATTCAGTGCCGTCCGCCAGGCGATGCTGCCGCACGTAGCGGTCAATCCGAATGTCTGCCGCCGGCGGATTGTAGTCTTTGGCGATTTCAACTGCCGCGGCGATGTCCTGCTCCTGAATCCGCCCGCCTTCTCGGGTGATTTCAATCTCACCTTGAGTGTTGACTGTCCTCACATAGCTTCCCGACAGCGCCAAAAACACGCTGGTGTCATAAGCGCGGACATTGGAGGCGTACTCCGCATCCTTCAGCGCACGGCGAAGCTGATCTTTCGTGTTCTGCACATCGAAGATTTCGCCTTTCCGCATCTGGACGGCGTCCACCTTGCCGTGGCCTCGGACAATCAGCTCCCCACGGGGGTTGAATTCCGCGATGAGCACCTTGATGGTGGAGGTTCCCAGCTCGATGGCCGTATAAAATGGCACGCTTTCCTTATCCATGGCACACCGCCGTCACCGTGAAGGGACAAGGGCCTCAAACTGCCGCCGAGAGGTTTGCAACACCTCCTGATGGAGACTGCGGCCTGTGCTGTCCATCGTCACAATGACGGGAAAATTCTTTACTTGAAGCTTCCAGATGGCCTCTGGAGCGCCAAAATCCTCGTAATAAAAGACATCCAAGACTGATTCCACGCAACGGGCCAGCAGTCGGGCGGCTCCGCCGATGGCATGCAGATAGACACAGCCGCAATCCCGGCAGGCTTGCGCCGTCCCTTCTCCCATGCCGCCCTTGCCAATGATGCCGCGCAGTCCAAAGCGGCGAATCAGGGTGCCCATGTAGGGCTCCTCCCGAATGGAGGTGGTAGGGCCCGCCGCCGTGACTGCCCATCCATCCGCAGTCTTTACTGTCACGGGGCCGCAGTGGTAGATGAGGCCCCCTCGCAGGTCAAGGCCAGAGACGGGATTGGCTCCAGCGGCAAAAAACTTATGGGCGGCGTCTCTCGCCGTGTACAGAACGCCGTTGTACAACAGGGAGTCACCGCATTTCAAAGAGCGCACAAACTCCTCGGAGACGGGTTGCTGAAACGTCAACATACCAAATGGAAGCGCTATTCGAAATGATAGATGCGTTCACCTTCGCGACAATAGCCGTATTTCTCGCGGGCCTCCCGCTCCACGGCGTTGCTGTCACCGCGCTTCAGCGCCTCAAGGCTCTGTCGCATCGCCACAATCCGCTCGTCCTGATTCTCACGAGCCTTCTCCAGCACCGTCACTTCTGTCTGCAGCTGATGCACTTTCGCCGATGGAGGCGCCAAGGTGACAGCTCCTGCGAAGCCAATTCCCAACACAAGCAGCATGCGGCAAAAATCGTGAAAGTTCATGGCGTAAAATGTCCCCCTCGGCAAAAAAATGAGTCTTTCGGTCAAATTGAATTCTTACTTAATCTAAAAATAATTCCCTATATATGGAATGCAAGGGAAAATCGCAATTATTTTTCATTTTTTTGCATTTTTTGTGTCAATAGACGAAAAAGGGGGAGGTGAAGGGGGTTCGTCTTCGGTCTTTTCTTTCACATCCCCCGTAATGTCACATCGATACGGTGACACAGAGCCTCAATGGAAAGGGCGTCGGAGTGGCTTTCGTTCTGCAGGCTTTGGAGACGGGGAGCTGCGGTCAGTCGCGGCATGACGTGCCGCCAGTCGATGATGCCGTCTCCGGGAACCCAATGCCGGTCCTCTTTGCCGTCATTGTCATGCAGATGGCACACGACAATGGAAGGCAGAAGCAAGTCGATGTATCGGTCCAGATCCTCATGGCGCCGATGGGCGATGACGTGGGCATGGGCCAAATCCAGACAACAGCCCAAATTCTCCGACGCATAGCGATGGAGATAGTGGGGCAGAGTGTCCGGACTGTCAATGGGCTGAAAGCCGTTTTCAATGGCGATGATCACCTGATGGCGGGCCGCTACCTCCAGCAGGGGCTCCAGCACGCCGCCCAGCTGGTCCACCGCCTGCTCTGTCGTTCCTGGAAAGAGGTCGTTCATCAGATGCATGGTGTAGGTGTGGATGCCGAATTCATTGGGTAGAAGCTCCAGCAGGGTCTTGTGGACATGCATGCTGACAGGAAGAAACTCCGGATCCCCCGCCAGCAAGTCCCATTTCCCGCCAAAGGGCGCATGGACGCCCGAAAAGGTCACACCCGCCGCTTTCGCCTTCTCCTTCAAAGACTTCCAGAAGTCCGAAGAGAATGCCGCCTGCAAGGACAGTTGGGCTGTCATGGCCAGTTGGGTATGACCGCAGGCCGCAAAGGCTACCATGGGCTCCTCCCATTTTTCGGCTGCCACACGGTTCCAGTTCCAGAAGTGTGCGATGTTGATCATGGTCACTTACCGTATTTGGACGCAATTCACATAGCCTTCGACAACGCTTTTCGCATGCTCCAGAAAGGAGGGGCGGGTGCGCTGTCCATCCCGCAGATTTTCATCGGGAAGGTTGTCCCGGGGGACGAAGGGCTGGAGGATGTAGAGCTTGGCTCCGCGAATCAGCTCTCCGCAGCCTTGCAGTTCTTCGTCTGTGTGAAGGGACTCGATCAAGGTGGTGCGGAACTCGTAATCTTTCGCCTTCGCCATGATGAGAGCGATGGAACGCCGCAGCGCATCGCGGAGGGAGGGATCGCAGGCCGTGACGGCAGGATAGGAGGCCAGGGAGCATTTGATGTCCATGGCCACATAATCCAATGACGGCAGCAGGGTTTCCAGCATGGCGGGATTGGAGCCGTTGGTGTCCAGCTTGATGTGGAAACCTTTCTGTTTGAAGAAGTTGACGGTTTCGGGCAGGCGGTCATGGATGGTGGGTTCGCCTCCCGTGATGGAGATGGCGTCCACCCATTCCTTCTTGAATCGGCGACACATGTCCTCCAGCTCATCCCACGCATAGGTTTTGAGACTGGCGTCGAAGAGCTCGGCATTGTGGCAGAAGCCGCAACGGAAATTGCATCCTGCCGTATAGAAGAGCGCGGCCATCCGCCCGGGATAGTCGACCATGGTCGGCTGGGTGCGTCTGGCGTGCAGAACGGAACGCCCTTCGGTCATGCGTTCATGGCCTCTTTCACGACGGTTTCAATCATTTCGGGGGTGATGACACCCTTGCCCACGGGACCGTAGTCCGTCTGGATGCCGATGTACTGATGGAGACGGGAGTTTTTGCAGACGGGATCCTCCACATCGGGGTTCTTCCGCTCCATGTAGTGGGTGTCGCCGTTCTCCGCTTCCTCCGCCATGACCAACGCGGGAATTCGGCTGGGGTTAAGGCATTGGGCCAGACAGAACTGCACCAGTCCGTCCTCTGTCAGCACGTCCCGATACTCCTTGCGGACGGACTTATATTCGGGCTTTGCCAGCAGCTCATCCAGCCGTCGATTCAACATGGCGCATTTTGCGCAGCCCTTCTTTCCGAAAACATATGCTACAACTGACATGCGATTGACATCCTTCCGAAGCCACAGGAGGCACTGCGTGACCGCCATGCGACAGTGCGATGACCGCCACGTGGCCGCATTTTGCCTCCTGTGGCTATCTTCCTGCTATTCCGCGCTTTCCACGGCGTATTTGCCCTGCTGACGAGCCACCAGCTCCCCATAGCGCTTTGACTTGTTCCAGTTCTGGATTTTGCTGAAATAGCCCACGACGCGGGTTTCTCCCATCACCTGGTCGGAGCCGCATTCCTGACAGCGCTCCTGCAGCCCTCTGGACTGATGGCCGCAGGCCATGCAATAGGTGAATTCCGGAGAGAGGGTCACCTGGGCGGACTGAGTGCGGTAGAAGACCTTCTTCATCAGGTCGCCGATGGCGGCGGCGGAGGGGCGCTCCTCGCCGATGAACGCATGGGTGATGGCTCCGGACTCGATGATGCTGTGGAACATGGCCTGCTTCTCGATGCGTTCCACCAAGCACACGGGAGCCTCGGCCGCCAGGTGGATGGAGTTGCTGTAATAGGCAACGTCCTCATTGGCGCCTTTGACACATTCGGCCGCTTCTTTGGGGAAGAAGATCAGGTCGGTCTTGGCCAGCCGGCGGGCTGCGCTTTCGGCGGGGGACTCCTCCAGAGTGAACTTCAGCTTGTAGGCGGCGGCGTATTCTCGAGTCCGCAGATACATGTGGGACACAATGCGCAAGCCCAGCTGGAACGCATCGTCGTCTTCGTGTAATTCCTTGCCAGTAAGGAACTTAACGGTATCGTTGACGCCGATGAGGCCGATGATGTATGTGGCTTTGTCCAGCTCCACGTAGGGACGCCCGTCGCAGGCCTTCTTGCCAATCTGCCAAAGAGGACGGCCCGGCCCGCTCATCATCTCCGTGATCTTCGCCTTCTTCTGAAGGTGGGCCTTGACGGCGATGTCCATGGTGGCGTCGATTTCCTTGCAAAGCCCCTCGAAGGTCTTTTCGCCCTTGCGGGCGGCGCGGTAGGCGGCCTGCGGGATGTTGATGGTCACGTTCTGGAAGCCACAGAAGCGCATGCACTCGGGGTGCTTGAGCATCCGATTGTCATCGATGGTTGTGCGGAGACGGCAGCAGGCGGACAGGGTCACTTCATCTCTATCGAAGATGAAATAGGTGGAGCCGTTCTTGCTGGAAAGCTCGCAGGCCTCCTGATAGATGCGGTACTGTTCGGGGTCCGTGAAGGTCTCCTGACTGATGTGGAAGTCACATTTGGGGAACTCGAACACGCGGCCGTGGCAGTCACCCTCGCCCCAGATCTTCAGCAGGGCGGAGGTGAAGCGGCGGGCTTCCACCAGATAGTCGCCGTAGACCATGATGTGCTCTCCGGCGGCGGCGAGGGCGCCCTCCACCTCCTTGTCATAGCCAAAGCCGGTCTTCTTGCTGTATACTTCGCGGAGGACGACGCGACGGCTGCCGTCCGCCTCCTGAAGCGAAAGTTCCATAAGCCGGTTGCCGGCCTCGTCCGTCTCGTCCAGCAGGGTTTCGTCCAATGCGACAATGGCGCCGTTCGCCTTGCGCAGCATGTATTTGCCGCCGGGGCCAATGGCGGGGACGCTCTGCAGATATTTGGGGACGCCCGTGTGGATGTTGAAGTCAAGGAACAGGGTCTGGCCGCCGCGGGAGAAGGCGTTCTGCGAGCCATTGAAGATGAGCTCCTGCGCAATCTGCTTGATCTCCTTGTCATCCATGCCCACCAGATAGGGGGCATAGAAGATGTTGATGTAGGCGATGCCCAACGCGCCCGCGTAGTTGGCCTGCATGGACGCCAGGAAGGTGTTCAGATGCCCCGTGAGAACGGAGGCGCTGCGGGCTGGACTGGATTCCGTGTTCAGATTGGACAGGTCCCGAAGTCCATATTTCTTTATATATTCTATGGAATGGGAGGAGCAGTACACTCGATGGGGATAGCCCAAATCGTGCAGATGGACGGCGCCCGTGTCGTGGGCCTCCTTCACATCTGGCGAGAAGATGGTGTCCAAACCCCACTGCTTGAGTATCAGCTCCGCGATGCTCAGGTTGACGGCCTCTGGATTGTTGCTGACGATGTTGCTGTTCTCCGTCGGCTTGCTGAACATCAGGTTCTCAATGAACTCCCGTGGAATGTGATAGAGGGACAGATCCTCCAGCTTGTTGCGGTAGCCTCTGTCCACCAGCACGTTGTTGACCATCTCCCGAATCAGCGTCGTGCCCACGGTCCGCATATTGCTGGAGATGATCTGGTTTTCCACCTCTTTGGCGATGCTGATGGCGGACTCCTCGTCCAGATGCAGTTTTTCTATCAGCTTGCGGGTGATGCGGTTACGATCCCATGGCAGAATGTTGCCTCCTGAGGCGGACTGCACCAGCAGCAGGCTCTGGTCCGTCAAGTCCCCTTTGCTCCCCTTCTCCGAATTGCGGACATGAATGGCCGCGCGGGCTCGCTCCCGCATCTTGCGGTAGCGCTTGTAGGCGGCGACAACGCCGCTCAGGCGGTGCTCCGCTAAAACAATCTCCACCATGTCCTGAACGTCTTCCAGAGCCGGAATCCGCTCCCCGTTCTCGTCCGCGCTCGTGTAGTATTCGCACAGCGGATTGTCCAGCTGCCCAACGACTTCCTCCGCAATCGCCCGCGCCTGCTCCGGAGAGAAGTCCTTCTCGTTCCCCATGCGGACGGCTGCCTCCCCCGCCTTTAGAACGGCACTGGCAATCTTCTCCGTCCTGAACGGCACCAACATCCCGTCTCTTTTACGAAAATAGGTAAAAGGACCCGCGCTCATAATCATCCCGAAACCTCCAAACTCTCCTTCTTGAAACCGCAAAACGCCCTTATGGAAACCGAACGACACCCGGCTTCCTATGTTAATCCGTTGCTTTTTTATCAATATCTACACTATATATGATGTTTGGTTGGCATGCAACACACTATTTGGCATTTTTTGATATGTTTTTTCGTCATGGTATATCCAATAACATGAACATGAGCCCTTTAGAGATGAAAAAAAACTTTGTGGCAATGCAAAACTTTCATCAAAAACAGGGCAGAGAAGGGGCAAATGGGGTCTCCGCCTTGATGGAAAGGCCCTATGGATAGTGTGAGAATGGTATTTCATGGCCCTATGGATAGGGGAAGGACTGAAAATGTGAAAAGGGGCCATGATTGCAGGGCATTTGTCATCTCTGCAAAATACAACCGTGATATTGCAATAAAACGCATTATTTTGAATGCTTTTAATGAATAATGTCGTCTTGCCCAAAATGGCGGTAAAATTGGCGGGAATCGTGTCCGAAGGAGAGAAAAATGCCCCGCTTTTTTTGAAGAATGCCCGTAAGGGGCCCATAATCGCGCACTGTCGCATTTTGGGTGCGATCCTGTATGTTAATACCTCCCCTTGCAAAAGGCCTCAAGAAGAGCCTTTTTTGCAAACTTGGCTGTCCCTGCATTTTTCTTTCATTATCTTGCAATAAATGCTTGTCTTTTTGTCCCATGTCCTATGCCCGTGACAAAAAACGGCGGCAAAAATGCGCCGTCGTTTTTTTATTCTGTTCGTCTTTTCGTGGAATCGCCGTTTGGTCTATGACGAACGGGCGGCGGATTCTTCGCGGGTCTGGGAACCGTTGTGCTTCACTTGATTGGGGTCAATGCCGAGAATCTGGCAGGCCTGTTCCCGAAGCTTGAACTTCTGGATTTTGCCGCTGGCGGTCTGTGGGAAGCCATCGACGATGAAGAAGTGCTTCGGGGTCTTGTAGAAGGCGATGCGGGATTTGCAGAACTCTCTTAGATCCTCTTCGGTTAGCTCCTCGCCCTGACGCGGGATGACGAAGGCTCCCACGATTTCGCCGTAGCGTTGGTCGGGAATGCCCACCACTTCCGCATCCTCCACATGGGGGTTGGTGCGGAGAAACTCCTCGATTTCCTTAGGATAGATGTTTTCGCCGCCGCGGATTATCATGTCCTTGAGTCGTCCGGTGATTCGATAATAGCCGTCTTCGTCCACGGTGCCCAGGTCGCCGCTGTGGAGCCATCCATCGGCGTCAATGGCCTTCGCCGTCTCCTCGGGCATATTGTAATAGCCTTTCATTACGTTATATCCGCGGCAGCACAGTTCGCCCACCGTGTTGGGGGGCACGGTCTTTCCCGTCTCCGGATCGATGATTTTGATCTCAATGTGGGGTTGACCAGTGCCGACGGTGGTCACGCGCCGTTCCAATGTCTCATGGGCGCCACTCATGGTGAACACCGGAGAGGCTTCTGTAAGTCCATACGGAATCGTGATTTCCGGCATATGCATCTTTTCGATGACCTCCCGCATCAGCGCCACGGGGCAAAGGGAGCCGGACATGATGCCGGTCCGAAGGCTGGACATGTCGAACATGTTGAACATCGGATGGTTCAGCTCCGCGATGTACATGGTGGGCACCCCATAGACCGCCGTGGCCTTCGCCTTCTGGATGGAGGCCAGCACGATGAGCGGCTCGAACTGCTCCACCATGACCGCCGTGGCCCCATGGCTCAGCACCGCCATGATGCCGAGGACGCAGCCGAAGCAGTGGAACAGCGGCACGGGAATGCAGACGCGGTCGTCCTTCGTAAATAATTGGCGTTCGCCAATGTAGAATCCGTTGTTCAGAATGTTGCGGCTGGTCAGCATGACTCCTTTCGGGAACCCCGTGGTGCCGGAGGTGTACTGCATGTTGACTACGTCGTTCTGGTCAAAGCAGGTTTTTGCCGCCTCCAGAGCCTCGTCGTCCATATTCTCCCCCAGCTGGAAGAGCTCCATGCTGGTGTACATGCCCCGATGTTTCTCCTGCCCCAGATAGATCACATTCTTGAGGAAGGGGAAGCGGGCGCTGTTCAGGCGGCCCCGTGGCTGTTGCCGCAGTTCAGGCACCAGAGAATAGACCACGTCCACATAGCTGACGTCCCGCAGACCGTCCACAATGGCCAGCGTGTGCATGTCCGACTGTTTGACCAGATATTCCAGCTCATGGCTTTTGTAGTTGGTGTTGATGGTCACCAGAACAGCCCCGATCTTCGCCGTGGCGAACATCAGCGTCAGCCATTCCGGCACGTTTCGAGCCCAAACCCCCACGTGGGAGCCTTTGGTGACTCCAATGGCCAAAAGTCCCTTCGCCATGTTGTCTGTACGCTCGTCAAAGTCCTTGTAGCTCCAAGTCAGCCCCCTGTCCGGATACATGATGAACGGATGGTCTGGTTGGCTTTTGACCAAATCGCCAAAGAACTCCGCAATGGTCTTTTCTGTAAATAATGTTTCGTTCATATTATAATTTCCTGTAAATCAAGGACATATAGAATTATTCCAAGTTGGCTCCCTAGGGGCTTGGCAGGGGATTCTCCACTAGTGGGGCGCATAGATCACAGCCAAAATCCGGGCTTCTTTGCCGTCGGCGGCATGGAGGTGGTGGGGCACGATGGAGTCGTAGTAGATGCTGGAGCCAGCCTCCACCCGATAGGTGGTTTTGCCGTAGTTCACTTCAATGGCTCCCTTGAGCACGTAGATGAACTCCTCCCCCTCATGGCTGGACAGGTCAAAGTGTTGCTCCACAGGAGGATGCACATCGATGACGAACGGCTCCATGTTCCGGTCCCGCTTGTTGGCGGCCAGCGCATGGAACGCAAGTCCCTCTCGATCGCTGGGTCCTGCGAAGCGAACGGCCTCCACATCGTTGTCTGTAGGCGTGGTTACAACAGGCCCCGAAAGCTCCAAATCGTCCAAAAACGTGCCCAGACGAACGCCCAGGCCTCTGGCCAGCTTCAGCAGTGGGGTCAGGGATGTGGTCACTTCCCCCGACTCGATCTTTTCAATCTGCTCCTTGGCCAGTCCGCTTCGCTCGGCCAGCTCCTCAATGCTGACGCAGCGCATCTCCCGAAGGCCCTTGATCTTCTCTCCAAGTTCATTGTTTGCTGACATAGTCACGTTTCCTCTTGGTTGCGATGAATGAAAAAACCGGCAGTGGTGAGCTTCTCACACGCTGCCGGTTCGTCTTGTTCACAATTGGATTGTTGATTCTTCTTTTTTGGTCTCCAATGAAGAGGCCTGAAATCATGACCTTCTCGGCAGCAATGAGTTACCTCGCCTTACAAATCGTAAGGGCGAGGCTAATAAGCCCCAGTGCCGTGGTCAATCGAAATTCCATTGTCCGTTGTTGTCCTGTTGTAAATACCAAACACATGATTTACACATACTGTAATGCGGAATTCCTCAAATGCAAATCTTTCTGTAACCAATTTGCAAATAGTAAGGTAGAATAGGAGTTCGGTTCGGCCAGCACTTGCCTGAAAGGCCAATGGCAAAGATTGCTTTTTGGAAACCAAAGGATATATTAAGTCACATATTCGGGGCGTAGCGCAGCCTGGTAGCGCGACTGGTTTGGGACCAGTAGGTCGCGAGTTCGAATCTCGCTGCCCCGACCATCGCTTTTCCATCAGCCCTCAAGTCCTACTACGGTCTTGAGGGCTTGTTGTTTCTGCGCTAACCAGCCGTAAACAAGGCGTTTAGGCGGATTTCTCCGTTTCGTTTTCCGCACTCCCAAGAGAAGCCAAATTCGGCTATATTCGAGAGAATCTTCCGCCCGAAGGCCGCCACATTCTCTGAATGTAGGGCAAGCCCTACACCAGAACTCCAACCCCTTTAAGGTGGGGCAAAGCGAGAAATAGCCGTTTCTCGGAAGAACAGTTATGGAAAACCGATTCGTGGTCTCCCGAATTGCGAAACACTGTTCCTACTGCCGTAGTTCCGCGAAGCCCCGAAAATCTTCTCTTTCAGCACTTAATATGCCCTAGATAAGGCACTTGGATATAGGTCGAGCAAAACGCCGTTTATTTGCCAAAGCCAATTTTTCCTTGGTGGAAATGATATGAATCCAGTTCCTATATTGGAGAAAACGCACTTCATTCCAGACGCGAAAAAGGCCGCCCGGCATTGCTGCCAGGCGGCCTTGTGTTCTTTCCAGTGATGCGCTAATTCTCTCCGAGCAGCATCGCCTCCTGTTCGCTCCACAGGTCGGGGAGCTTCTTCTTGAGGCTGTTCAGCGTCAAGGTGCTTAGATAATCCCCCGTTATGACGGCGTGGATTATCTTCGGCGAAAGCTGGCAGAGCCCGATGATGTTGGCGACGTGGCTCTGGTCGCGCCCAATCTGCCGCGCCAGCGCCTTCGCGCTCGCCACCTTTCCCTCATCGATGAGCCTCTGCCAACGTCGCGCCCTTGCGAAGGCAAGCAGCATCGCCTCGCTCCAGGGGGCGCCGACGGGCTCGTCCCCGTCGGGAATGATGATGCGCCTTCCGCTACCCCGTCTGGTGATGACGAACGGTATCGTGATTCTTATGTTGCCGTCGGGCAACGTCTCAATCCTTTGCTGATTCATTCCACACCTCCTGCATCAGCGGAGCGAAGCCCGCCGTGTTGAGCGTTATCTCGACCTTGTCCTCGTGGACGTCACGATGCTCGCCAGAAGCCGCTGTCTCTCGCCGTTCCCGATGCCGTCCCAGACTCTAGTCGGTGGTGCCAAGTTGATATCCTCCAATACTTTTTTATGCGGGAAACGGGAAAAAAGCGTCATCTCATTTGACTTACAGTAACTGTAACGTGTAATGTATGGGAAAGGCAGAAGAGAACAACCCTGTTTTCACTATAAAAGACATGATCAGGAAAGAGAAAATGAAGAAGAAAACGTCATTGGCGAACCTCACTGACCGAACGCCCCGCTACACCGTCAAGCAGATGGCGGAGAAGATGGGATTGACGGCCTACGCCGTCCGCTACTACGACAACGCAGGGCTAATCCCCGAGGTGGGGCGGTCCAGCGGCAACAGCCGCCTGTTCTCCGACTACAATCTGGCCTGGCTGAAGATCGTGCACTGCCTGCGCTCCACGGGGCTGCCGATAACGGAGGTCCGCCACTACATCCAGATGTGCCAGGAGGGTGATTCGACCATCCCCGAACGCGCGGCCATGATCGCCGCCCAGGAGAAATCGCTCAAGGCGCAGCTGGACGAGCTGAAGCGCCAGATGGAGGTCATCCAATACAAGAAGCATTACTACGAGGATCTTCTCGCGAGGAAGTCCAAGGACAGGTGCAACCCCGCAAGCCTCCAAGAGCCTGACGTCTCCCCCGAGAAGGCAAAGTGAGCATTTCAATTCATTCAATCAGGAGCACATCATGAAGAAGGTACTCATCATTTCCGCTTCGCCCCGCAAGGGCGGCAATTCCGACACGCTCTGCGACCAGTTCGCCAAAGGCGCATCCGAGGCAGGTCACAAGGTCGAGAAGATTCGGCTGGCCGAGAAGAACGTCGGTTTCTGCAGCGGATGTTATGCCTGCCAGAAACTGAAGAAATGTGTCAAGAACGACGATGCCAACGAGATTGTGGAGAAGATGCTCTCCGCCGACGTCATAGTACTGGCGACACCCGTCTATTTCTATTCTATGGACGCGCAGTTGAAGGCGCTTATCGACCGCACCGTCTCCCGCTGGGACGACTTCGACCGCTTCAAGGGGACGGAGTTCTGGCTGGTCATCACGGCGGCGGATGACAAGCGTGAGATGATGTCCGCCACCCTGGAGGGTCTGCGCGGATTCATGCGCGACTGCATGGAGGGCTCCATCGAGCGCGGCGTCATCTACGGCACGGGCGCATACGAGAAGGGGGCAATCTGCAATCTGCCTGCCTTCCAGGAGGCATACAAGGCAGGCAAGTCCTGTTGAGCAATTCACGTTTGCGGAGAACCACAATGAAGAAGACCATCATACTTTTAACCATATTATTGACTTTGCAGGGGGCATTCGCAATGAACACCACGCTTACCCAAAAGGAACTCGCCATCGTTGACCTTTCCGCCGCCACCGCGCGTGGCGACCAGACCGCGTTGGCCGCCGCGCTGAACCGTGGCTTTGACGCGGGACTCACCCTCAACGAGGCGAAGGAACTTGTCGGCCAGCTCTACGCCTACTGCGGCTTTCCCCGCGCCCTCAACGCCGCCGTGACGTTGATGAAGGTCGCCTCTGAAAGGAAACCTGCCGAGGGACGGGCTCCGAATCCGCCGCCGCAGGGCAAGCCCATCGAATTCGGGACCGCCAACCAGACGAAGCTCTGCGGCGGTGAAGTCAAAGGCGGGCTTTTTGACTTCCATCCGCAGTTGGACGAATACCTCAAGGCGCATCTATTCGGCGACATATTCGCGCGGGACAACGTGGATTGGCGCACTCGGGAACTGGCCACCATCGCCGCGCTGGCCGCCCGACCCGAGACCGCCCCGCAGATGGCCTCGCACATCGCCATAGGCAAGAACAACGGCGTCACGGACGCGCAGGCCAAGGAGATTGTCGCCCGGGTGCAGCGCCCCGCGAATCCCGAGCAGCTGCCGCCAGACTGGTCGGCGATACCCGTGGGCGCCCCCAACACGGCATACGCGAAATACTTCATCGGAAGGAGTTTCCTTCACAAGCTCACACTTGAACAAGTGCCCGCCTTCGGAGTGACCTTTGAGCCTGGCTGCCGCAACAACTGGCACATCCACCACGCGAAGACCGGCGGCGGGCAGATTCTCATCGTCACGGCTGGCGAAGGCTACTACCAGGAGTGGGGCAAGCCAGCGCGGCGCATCCGCAAGGGCGACACGGTGAACATCCCCGCGGGCGTCAAGCACTGGCACGGAGCCGCACCAGACTGCTGGTTCCAGCACATCGCGCTGGAAGCACCAGGCACGGAGCAGTCCAATGAATGGTGCGAGCCCGTCGATGACAAGGCGTACGCGGAGGCAACGAAATAGCAACGATATTTATAACTAAGGAGTCAAGAACATGTTGAAACATTCAACCTTAATCATCGAGCTTGTTCTGGCTGCGCTGCTGCCGCTTTGCGGGTTCGCGAGGGAAAATGCGTCTTCTGAAACTGGAAAAGGATCCACCATCATGAACAACACCACCAAATCACTCGTCGTCTGCTTCTCAGCCACAGGAAACACAAAAGGCGTCGCACAGCGGCTCGCCTCGGCAATCGGCGCGGAATTCGTGGAAATCGTCCCTTCAAAGCCCTATACCGCAGCCGATTTGGACTGGCGGGACAAGAAAAGCCGCAGCTCCGTCGAGATGGCCGACCGCAAGAGCCGCCCAGCCATTGCAACTGCCGTACCCAGCCTGGCGGACTATGCGACGGTGTTCATAGGCTTCCCGATATGGTGGTACCGCGAGCCGTCCATCATCGACACCTTCGTCGAATCCAACGCAGAAGCACTTGGTGGGAAGACCATCGTTCCCTTCGCCACATCAGGCAGCAGCGGTATGGGCGATTCATCCGCCAACCTGCAGGTGCTTGCCCCAAAGGCGAAAGTCGTCGAAGGCCGCCGTTTCAGCACCTCCGCCGATGCCGAAACGCTCAGGAAATGGGCGGCTGAGTTCACGAAATAGAAGCATCAATATCCCTTGACTGACATGAACAGACGCGATTTCATCAAGAATATGGCAGTCGTGGCTGCCGGCGCGACCGTTGTCGGCGCGGGAGGGTTTGCGTCATCACTGCTGGCCGAAGAGAAGAAGGAGAAAGGCAAAATGAAGATACTCGTTCTTACAGGGAGCCCTCGCAAGGGCGGCAACTCCGCGACTTTGGCCGATCATTTCATCAAGGGCGCAAAGGATGCGGGCCATTCCGTTGAGCGGTTTGACGCGGCGTTCAAGAAGGTGCATCCCTGCATCGCCTGCAACTCCTGCGGGATGGGCGGTCCGTGCGTGTTCAAGGACGATTTCGAGTTTGTGCGCAAGCACATCATTGACGCCGACTGCGTGGTGTTCGCCACGCCGATGTACTATTTCGGAATCTCAGCGCAACTCAAGGCGGTCATCGACCGCTTCTACGCCATCAACGGCTCGATTCATGTCCCGAAGAAGGCGGTTCTCCTGATGACCTACGCCAACACGGCGGCCTCGGAGGCAGTGCCCATCAAGTCCCACTACGAAGTTCTGTTGAAGTACCTCGGTTGGACGGACGCGGGGCAGGTCATCGCGCCTGGCGTCTGGCCCGTCGGGGCAATCGACCGCACGAGGTATCCCGAACAAGCCTATCAGCTGGGGAAGAGCATTTGACAAGACATGCCCTAACGTAAACACGGAGACAAGAAAATGAAAAGACATTTGTGGATGATTTTTACGGCGGCAGCGCTGTTTGGATGCGGCAAGGTCGTGGTGGACAACGCACCGAAACAGGCGGCACAGCCATCCGCCGCAACGCAGCAGGCGGCGACGGAGACGTGGGTCTCCTACGAAACGACGGACGAGAACGCGCCCGTCGTCTATTTCACCAAAGACATTTCGCCCGAAGGACTTGTGAAGGCTTACAAGGCGCTCGGCTGGATGCCGCAGGGCAAGGTTGGCGTGAAAATCAGCACAGGCGAATCCGCCAAGACAAATCACCTGCGACCAGCCCTCATCAAGGATCTGGTGCAGATGCTCAACGGGACGATTGTGGAGTGCAACACCGCCTACGGCGGCAGCCGCGCCACGGTCGCATTGCACCACCAGGCCGTCAAGGAGCGCGGATACCTCGACATCGCGCCGTTCGACCTGCTGGACGAGGAGGGATACATCACGCTACCCGTCAACGGCAAGGTGCTCAAGGAGGATTATGTCGGCTCCCACTTCGGAAACTACGGCTCCTATCTGGTGCTGTCCCACTTCAAGGGGCATCAGATGGGCGGCTTCGGCGGTGCGCTCAAGAACCTCTCCATCGGCTTCGGCAGCGGAACCAGCGCGAAAAAGTCGGGCAAGGCCATCATCCACACAGGCGGCAGGAGTGACAGCAAGATCAACTGGGCTACCGAGAGGCAGATTCCCTTCTTGGAGGCGATGGGAGAGGCTGCCGTGGCCGTTTGTCAGGCTATGGACGGCGGACGGAACATAGCCTTTGTCAACGTGATGAACCGCCTAAGCGTCGATTGCGACTGCAACGCCAACCCCGCCGAGCCTGACATGCACGACATTGGCATACTCGCCTCGCTTGACCCGCTGGCGCTTGACCAGGCCTGCATTGACAAGGTGTGGCAAGCACCAGACTCAAAGAGCCTCAAGGCGAGGATTGACCGCCAGCAGGGGCGCCATATTCTGGAATACACGGATACCCTCGGCGTCTATCACCGCCGCTACCGCCTGGCCAATCTCGACAAATAGAATCCTCATGCGTGAAATCCTCCAGCGCGAGGCAATATACCTCTGGTACTATGCCGACCTCCAGTTTCGCCAGATTTTCTGGTACTGGGTGCTCGGCATGGCAATGGGGTCGCTTGTCTCCGTGTTCGCCAAGGAGGGCCTCCACCGTCTCTGCGCCCGTCTTGGGCAGCGTCTGACGGGACCAATCGGGTGGATTGCCGCGAGCATCCTCGGCATCGCTTCGCCCCTGTGCATGTACGGGACCATTCCCATCTGCGCGTCCTTCTCCCAGAAGGGAATCAAGGAGGATTTTCTCGCTGCCTTCATGATGAGCTCCATCCTGCTGAATCCGCAGCTTATCATCTACAGTGCCGCACTGGGCTGCACGGCTCTGTGCGTCCGTATCGTCGCATGTTTCCTGTGCGGCGTCGCCTCAGGCGCGTTGATTCACTATGGCATCAAAGAGAAGAGCTTCTTCAACTTCAAGGGCTTTGCGGAAAAATCGGGACGGGACATCCACCCGAATCCGTTCCTCCGCTTTCTGTTCAACCTGGGGCGAAATCTGAAGGCGACGGGGCCGTGGTTTGCGCTCGGTATCCTGCTCTCCGCGCTGTTTCAGCGCTATGTCCATGCCGAGCTGGTCGGGAAGCTCTTCGGTCCACAAAGGCAGTTCGGCCTGCTGCTTGCGGCGACGGTGGGCGTCCCGCTCTACGTATGCGGAGGCGGCACAATCCCCATGCTGCGCGACTGGCTAGCTGAAGGGATGAGCCTGGGGGCGGCGACCGCCTTCATGGTGACGGGACCCGCCACGAAAATCACAAACCTCGGCGCACTGAAGATTGTCCTTGGCGCAAAGAACTTCGCACTCTACCTGGCCTTCGTCCT